>OQVT01003422.1_pt1 | contig 10199 bp, 9 predicted proteins | sample 1691561 | NCBI WGS metagenome assembly OQVT01 (sample SAMN03418260, study PRJEB22391) | human gut metagenome | biome: human-gut; feature: organic feature; material: feces | host: Homo sapiens | place: Tanzania | collected 2013-01
TCACTTTGGAGGAACAGCAGGAGTTTTTAGAACTTCTGGCCCGTCTGTCCCCTGAGCAGCGTGAAGCACTGAAAGAAGTGCTCAAGTCCTTTACCTAACAAAAATGTGCAGGGCGGCGTTGCTGCTACCCTGCACATTTTATTTTTTATTCTGGTTTTCTCTTATTTTTTGTTTTTAGAGTGCTTCTTTTGTTGGTGCAGCTCTTTCAGATCTTCAATTGCCAATTCTGGAGCCATGGTGTGGAACATCAAATAATTGGTGTTCATGGTCTTTGCCGGAGCCTGCGCATAAATCTCCTTGCTCGATTCTTTGGTCAGAATGTGCCAATATCGGTAAAGATATCCTGCCCAATACATAACTTCCTTATCATATTGAGCATTTCCCTTTATAGTCTGTGGACACTCGTCCGCAAATTCTTCCAGAAGATATTCTTCTCCCGCCCATTGCATTCGGTTGTACTCTGAATCCAGATCACGGGCAACTCTGGAACGCATGAACTGTTTCATAAAATCTTCGCTGTCGTAACCTGCTTTCCATGCAAGTTTAAAGAGGCGACCTTGAATGTCGCAAATTTGCAGCCAGAGTGACTCCATTGTGATACAGCTCCTTTACTCCAAGTCATACAGCTTTTACCTGGCATTATTTCCATTTCCGCTGCATTACTTCACTTTTCAGAAACAATCGATATTTTGCGCCTTCTTTAATTGGATGGAGTTTGCCCCGTTTCGCAAGATCATCTACATTCTGTTTAGAACATGCCAACTCCTCTGCAGCCTCAGCCGAGTCAACTACACGTTCTCTTACGAAGCACTTGAACTCTTCCATGCTTAACGGAACCCTTTTCCCTGCCGCATAGAGCTTTCCGCATTCAATACACAGGTTTTCTCCCCAGCAAATGCCATAACCATCCGTTTCCACATTAACGGCGCGGAATGTTTTTTCGTTCCGCAGCACCGGAGCAAACCGCTTGTCTGTACCTGCCAGCTGCACTAAATCATGCTTCTTCACGCATCCATCTCGGAAAAACACCAGCAACTGATTTTCTGGCAGCGGGATAACGTCTTCTACTTTCTGCTGATTTCGTTTCACAAATTCCTTCGGAAGATCCTTCTCCGAAATCGGCTCCAAATAATAGCTATCCTGTGAGCAGCGTCCGTTTGTCATCGTCAGCAGCTTATACTCGTCATAAAAGTCAAGTCCGTTATCTCTCAGGATCATGCCAAGATTCTGTCGGTCAGACGGCACAATTCTCTGCTGCACCCAGATTCTGCTCCAATAAGCGTTAATTGTTTTTTGCCCTTTTTTCAAAAAAGACGAGAGGATCAGCGGCGTTTCCCATGGATCGGCATCCTCTGGCAATTCAATATAAAAACGTTTTTCTTTTTCATAATAGAACAGATATGCAACCGCCTTATTCGTTGTATTATCCTCATCTCTGACTGCAAAGATTTTCATAATATTCCCACCTCTGCCAGATCATATCCCATATTTTGTTTTGTAAGGACTGCGGTATAATGCCATCCAGCCCTTCCAGTAAATAAGCCTTGTGCGTGTGTTGCAGGGGATTCAATGCCGGTATTTCACCTTTGGGAATCAGCATTAGATTCTGCTGTGCCGACCGCGACCCGACAAAGCATTGCACAGCACGATCCTTCATTACATCAAACTGGTTGATTTCCTCTTCTGTATGGCAGTTGAACAGAAGCGAAAGTCCATGATCAAAGATCGGTGCCAGTCGAAGTGATTTCTTCCGGGCATTACGCAGCACCTCAATATTCGCGCCATGTCTATCACGATTTAAAATCAGAAAATCGACCACCAGCATCTTATAGATAAAATCCGACCATCCGTTGCGAGTGCAGAACTGCAATGGCGTTTCACCATCTAGTTTTTCCGCCTGGTAATATGCATCCAGTGCAGCCTTGTGTTCTCCATGTGCCTTAAAGTCTCTGGATGCACACAGATATGTCTCCATTTCTTTTCCATCTACATCAATGTCCGCATGGATCAGATCATAATGAAGATGTTCAATCCCAAGAATGTTTAGAAGGCGGTCTACAATGATCTCATTTATGCACTCATGTCCCACAATGCCATTGATGCCATCATAATTGGATAGTTTATAGTAGATCTTTGGCTGCTGCAAATCATCTGTTGCTTTTAAAAAAGAACCCGCTGTTCCTGACGATGACCGAATCAGGGACCACGATAAATAGGTCAAATCTTGTTTTTCGTGAATAATCTCCGTACTCATTTTGCCGCCTCCTTTCCTTTAGTATACATTTTATCTTGTCGTACGTCAAGTATTTTATTTCTATATTTTACGTACCAGCGTCAATGCAAGAGATTATTCCGTCAACTCAGCGGATATGTTCACTCTAACCAACAAAAATAGTGCGGAGTGGCATCATGTCACCCCGCACGGTTTATTTTTTATTTACACCCCAAAAACGAACTTTTTAAAATCCAAAAAATCCAGCGAAATTACTGACTAAATTGCCAACATGCTCCAGCACTCGGGACCCTATATCGGCAGCCTTCTGTGCAACTTTTTTCACAACGGTTTTTCCAGCTTCAAAAACCTTCCGCGCACCTTTTACCGCAAGCTCGCCTACTTTGGAGCCAGCCATATAGGCAACGGTTCCTCCGACAAAACCGCCGACTGCTGCACCGACCGGACCAAATGCCAGACCGACAGCTGCGCCTATCTCTGCACCTGTTTTCATGGAGCCCAGTCCCGCTATGGTTGACGCCGTTGTTTCCTGCATTTTTTCAAAACCTTCCCGAAGAGAAAGATCACCAGTGGCGACCTTGCCCAGCACCTTTACATTTTCCACCGCAACGTATGCAATATTTGCAAAAGTGCCTGCGGGCGTACCCTTCGGGATCACGGAGAGAATCTCTTTTTCTGAAGCCACTTTCAGCGCACCTGCCGTTGCTGCCTTCACGCCAAAGTCGGCACCGCCGGTCAGAGCAGCCTCCACCACTTCCTGCCCGTCGATTTCTTCTCCGTTCCATACCTTCTGTGCCACAGTCATACCTGCACCGATCACAGCCCCTTGCAGTGCTGCTGCACCCGCCTGTTTGCCGATGCCCATGGCAAGATCCTTGACCTGATACTCGTTCCAGTTCAGTTCACTCCAATTGCCGCTCTGGGCCTCTTCCTGCATCTGCTTGGCTTTTTCCTTACTCAGAGGCTTGCTAGTGGTTCCATCCGGCGCTTCAATGACGTTGGACGATTTCTTTTCGATTTCCTGTCCGTCCGGGATCAGTTTTCCTTGGCCACGGTAGTCCCCTTTTTCAAACATCTCCCCCGTTGCGTGGGAATCCTGCCCGTACTTGCACTGATACCGCTTGACGATTTTGCCTTCGCCATCTACAATGACGACATCCACCGAATTTTTTCCGTAAGCACCATCCGGTTCCAGCACCTTAGCACGATATTCGCTTCCTGTTGCTTCGGCATTCAGGTTAAAAGTCTGTGCATGGTACTGTTCCGCAATATACCCGTCCAGATTCGGGTTCTGGCTGGGCACACCGGCCTTGGTGTTGATGGTGTGGTAAAGCTGCTCGTTAGCTGTATCCAGCGCCTTATCCAACCCATCCAGATAGACTGAGGCTTCCTGCGCCGACATCGCCGATACTGATTTCTGGGTCTGCGCGGCAAACCAGCTCTCCCTGCTGCGGCCATTGGCAACAGCCTCCTGCAGGGACTGGTGCATTGCTTCGTTCCGGTGCAGGGTGGTAACGATCTCGTCCGTCATCTTATGGATCTCTTCCGAAGGTTCCTCCGGCAGATATTCCTGCAGCTTTCCACCCAGCCATTGCTCCACCGGCTGTTCCGGGTGGCTGGTATAGCTCTGCATAAAATCCGTGTAGATCGGCTTGACCTTTTCCCAGTCCTCCGGCGTGACCTCCGGTGAACCGGTTTTCTGTTCCAGCAGTTCCGGCTCCGGTATATCTACTTCCAGAACAGTCACATCCACTTCTTCATCATAGGGCTGCACAACCGTTTTCATTACTGCTTTCCTTTCTGCCCTGCCAGCAATTCCATCATCTCAGCACCCCCAAAATTTTCCGTGTCGCATCCGCAACTGTAGCTGTAGCCGTTTTCACTCCCGGCTCCACTTTTGCTTTTGCAGCCTTCACATACGCCTGTGAGGGGTCCGGCTCTTTTTCCTTCTTGTCGTCCAGGCTGGCGGGTTTGATGTCGATTTTCTCCACAGTTTTCTGGATGCTGGCGATCTTATCTTTCAGCGTGCAGGAAATGGACTTAGTGTCCTTGATGGAGCGGATCAGATCGGCTGTGGTAATGGTCGTTCTGCCCTCGATGAAGGCACGTTCAATGGTATCCTTGACCACAGCTTCCAGATCTGCGCCATTGTAGCCTTCTGTTTCTTTGATAAGTGCAATGGAATCAATGTTCTCATTCCACTTTTTGCGCTTTTTCAAGTGAATTTCCAAAATCTTCCGGCGCTCGGTTCCATTGGGCAGATCCACAAAAAACAGCTCATCAAAGCGGCCTTTACGCAGAAATTCCGGCGGCAGACGGGAGATATCATTTGCGGTCGCCACAATAAAGACCGTGTTCTCCTTCTCCTGCATCCAGGTCAGGAACTGACCAAATAACCGTGTAGTCACATCGTTGCCGCCGCCCTCACCGCCGACACCGGCAAAAGCTTTTTCAATTTCATCGATCCAGAGGACACACGGGCTGATGGCCTCCGAAAGCTTAAGCGCGTTCCGCATATTTTCTTCGGATTCACCCACATACTTTCCCAGCAGCCTTCCCACGTCCAGACGCACCAGCGGAATCTCAAACAGACTTGCCGTCGCCTTGGCAGTCAGACTCTTACCACAGCCCGGCATACCGATGATCATAATGCCTTTGGGCACATCCACGCCGAACTTGATGGCCTTGTCCAGCTCCCGGAAGATAAACGCCTTGCGGTACAGCCAGTCTTTCAGATTTTCCAGACCACCGATGTCCTCAATGCTTTCACTGAAGTTAACGATCTCCAACATGCCGGATTTCTTAATGAACTGCTCCTTTTCCTTCAGGATCAGAGCCTTATCTCCTCGTGTGATACAGCCACCGTCCTGATACGCCAACGTCAGAATCTGCCGTATCTGGAACTCGTTCAGTCCCTTGAACGAAAGGGCAATTTCGTCAATGGTATCAGCATCCACCTCAATTTCCATATCTGTGATGAACGCACGAATAATGCCCCGGATCTCATCAATGGTCGGCAGCGGGATATCAAAAATCGTAATGTAATTTTCCAGCTCACGCGGAATGACCGTCACTTCCGAAATAATAAAAACCGTAGCGCTGTAATTCTCGTTGTAGAGGTTGTTTTCCGCAATACGCTTCAGGTACGCAATTACTTTGGGATTATCCAGTTCCCGGTGGACATCCTTCAGAATCAGGAAGGTCTGCTGCTCGAAACCATCATCCATGGTCAACTTCAAAAATTCTTCCAGAGAGCAACCCTTCATGGGGCTTTTGGTCTTAAAGTCCACAAGTCCAAGCGCATTGTTGAACTCCACACATTTTGCACCCTGCCCAACGTGCGCAATTGCCGCATCGATCACCTTGAAATCAAAGTGGTTAATGTAAATGATCGGGTGCAGCGCGTCAATGTAGGAAGCCAGGATATTTTCTGCACTGCGTTTCATCCTTACACCTCCATGTAAAGCATGGTGCGCATGGAAGAGTTGCTCTTATAGTCAATGCCGTCCACAACGGGGAATTTTCCGTTGATCTGAGCACTGCCAAGATCTCCGCCGATCACCCCAGCAGAACGGGCAAAGTCGCCAACTCCAATACTGAGCAGCATATACTTCTGTCCCTTCGGCTTCAGGTCTTTCCAATAACCGTCTGTAACACCAGAAAAGGATTTCAGGTTGTCGCCCAGTGTTTCCATACTTTCTTTTTGTCCCAGCATGATTTTAATTTCTTCATAGAGCACATCGTTGTCAGAGCCTGCCGGGAAGGTCAGATTCTCCGGGTCGGGTGCAAAGCAGACTTCACGCGCCTGCTGATTCATCAGGAAGCACATGACAGCCAGAAGCATCTTTTGGTCAATCAATTCCGTTAAAACCCTGCGGTAATCATATTGCAGCACCCACTTGTATTTCTCTACGATCTCCTGAATAGCCGCCTTGATCTGCGCAGCATCGTTTGAGTTTTCAAAAATGGTATTGAGCAGGTTCCGATATCCCTGCCGATAGTCTTCAATGATGCCTTCTACCTTATAACCTTCCTGTTTGTACTGCTCGTTCTCGATCTCGTTTTCCACCTTATATTTCAGGATGTAAATGCTCTTTTCTACTTCTGCCGGGTCGCAGGGAATCTCAAAAATCCGAATAAGCTCCTTGATGATGCCCATGGAATCCTCCGAACGGATTGCTTCCACCTTTTTCAGTTCTTCTTCGTAGCCGCGCACCTTCAGCCAGCGGCAAAGCAGACCATTGCGGTAATAGTCCAGCACATCCTCAATGGAGAAATTGTTCTGAAGGTCTTCAATAGTCCGTACCGGTGTGTTGTCACAGATCAGATTGAACTTGATAGTTTTGTTATTTTTCTGTTTCTGTTCAATTTCTTCTCTCTCTTCTCTCTGAAAGCGTTTTTCCAATCTGTATACACATTTCGTCAAAATTAATTGGTTTTGAGAAATGTCCATCCATACCTACTTCAATCGCATGTCTCTGGTCTTCTACAAATGCATCTGCTGATAAGGCAAAAATTGGATAGATTTTTTGAATAATCATGCTAAGCAAAAACTCTCAAAACAAACGGCTGCTCTTTTGCTTGACGCTCCGTATGCGCCGGCAGACAGCGATTTGTTTGCAGCTGAAAATGTGGCGGATTTGCGAGTTTTTTGCCAAAGTTGGATAGGAGCTAATCTATGATGATGCTGAATCATTTTGCCAATCCGCAGGCTGCTTGGCTGTTATTGTTACCATTGGTGGTGTATTTTATGTTTCCTGCCATAAAAAAAACGTATGGCGATGCGTTGAAAGTACCGTTTTTGGCGGATATTAAACAAATACAATCGGTCAGCGGCAAAGGGATATCATTTAAACCGGCAGTGTTTTCGGCAATAAAAATTTTTTTGTTGGCGCTTGTGTGGGTTTTAATGGTATTGGCTTTGTGCCGTCCGCAGTGGGTTGGAAAACCGATACCGGTAAAAAATGAAGGCCGTGAGATTTTATTAGTGGTTGATATTTCCAATTCTATGAACGAAGAGGATTTTCAGTATAAAAATAAAATGTATAGCCGTTTGACAGCGGTTAAAAATGTTATTGATAATTTTATAGATAAACGTACGTCAGATAGAATAGGGCTGGTTTTGTTTGGTACACAGGCTTATTTGCAGGCGCCGCTGACATATGACAAGCAATCGGTAAAAGAAATATTATGGAATGCTGATGCCGGTATGGCCGGTAATTCTACCTCTATTGGCGATGCGGTGGGAGTGGCTCTAAAAAATTTGGCGGAATCCGAGGGAAAACCTGAAAATAAGGTTATAATTTTGTTGACCGACGGTGAAAACAATGATGGAAGTTTATCTTTGCCGCAAGCGATTGCTTTGGCTAAAGAAGAAGGCGTGAAAATATATACAATCGGCGCTGGCAGCGATAGTGAAAGCTTTTTTGGCGGATTGTTTAGCATTCCGGTCAATACCGGTTTAGATGAAGAGAGTCTGCAAGCTTTGGCGGAGGAAACTAAAGGAAATTATTTTAGGGCTAAAGATGTAAATTCTTTGTTTCAGATATATAACGAAATAGATAAGCTGGAGCCTATGACCAGTGAAGGTCGGTATGTGCAGGAAGTTAAAGAACTGTATCCATATGCTGTGACTATGGCTTTGATTTTGTTTATGATTTTGGTGCTGTTGGCAAAAAGGATAGAATAAAATGTGGTGGCAGGATTTTCATTTTTTGCGTCCGTATTGGTTAATAGGCTTGATTTTGCCGGTTTTAATATATTTAAAATCATATTCGCAACAAAAAGCCGAGTCGGCGTGGAGTAAGGTTTGTGACGAAAATCTGCTTGATTTTTTGTTGATAAAAAGCAACGGTGAAAAAAGAAAATGGCCGATGATTAGCGCTGTTGTCGCGGTTTTATTTTTGGTGGTGGCGTTAGCAGGTCCAACTTGGTCTAAAAAAAGCAATCCGGCTTTGAGTGTGGAAAATCCGGTAATGATAATGTTGAATATGTCGGGCGATATGTGGCAAAAAGATGTTTCGCCAAGCCGAATTGAACGCGCTAAATATGTGATAAAAGATTTGGTGAAAACGCTGAAAAATACTGAAAGCGGCTTGATTGTGTATAGTAAAGAACCGTTTATGATTACTCCGTTGACGGAAGACGCGGCGATTATAGATAATCTGTTGCCGGCATTGGAAATGAATATTATGCCGGAAAATGGCGATAGGCTGGATAGAGCCATAGATTTGGCGGTAGAACGTATGCAAGAAGCTGCGCTGCCAAGCGGAAACATCGTGGTTTTGACCGCTAATGTCGGCGAACGTTTTGACGCAGCTTTAGAAAGTGCCTCAAAAGCCGCCGCAGTCGGTTATGACGTGGATATTGTGAATATGAGTTCGCAAAATAATGACAAGCTGAAAATGGTGGCGGAAAAAGGTCGAGGACTATATATCAGCTATAACAAAGGGTTGGATTTGTTAATAAAAAAAATTAATGACATTACCGCTAAAGAAATTAAACAAAGCCAAAATATGCAGACTGTTTGGAATGATATGGGGTGGTATTTTTTGTGGCTGCCGGCTTTGTTGCTGTTGGGATATTTCCGGCGCGGTTTATTGGTGATTGTGGTAATGTTTTTGCTTTTTGGGCAACCTGTCCAAGCAAGTTGGTTTTTAAATGATAACCAAGAGGCTTTAAAAAATTTTAAAGAGCAGAATTATGGTGCTGCAGCTGAAAAATTTACGGATACGCAATGGAAAGCGTCTGCTGCATATAAGAGTGGCGACTATGACGCCGCATTTAAAAATTTTGCCAAAGGAAATGATGTTACCGCTTTGTATAATCAGGGCAACGCGTTGGCAAAAGGCGGAAAAATTGATGAAGCGATAAAAAAATATGAAGAAGTTTTGCAACAACAACCAGACTTTGAAGATGCAAAATTCAATTTGGAATATTTGAAAAAACAACAAAAGCAAAATAATCAAAATCAGAGCAAAAATAACGACAATAAACAGCAGCAGAACCAGCAACAACAGTCTGAGCAGCAGAATCAGCAGCAACAGTCTGAACAGCAGAAGCAGCAACAACAGTCTGAGCAGCAGAAGCAGCAACAGTCCGAGCAGCAGAAGCAGCAACAGTCTGAGCAGCAGAATCAACAACAGTCTGAGCAGCAGAATCAGCAACAGTCTGAGCAGCAGAATCAGCAACAGTCCGAGCAGCAGAATCAGCAACAGTCCGAGCAGCAGAAGCAGCAACAGTCTGAGCAGCAGAAGCAGCAACAGTCTGAGCAGCAGAATCAGCAACAGTCTGAGCAGCAGAACCAGCAGCAACAGTCTGAGCAGCAGAAGCAGCAACAGTCCGAGCAGCAGAACCAGCAGTCGGAAGAGCAAAAAAGTGTTTCAATAGAAGCCAGTGATAAGCAGTCGCCGGAAGAACGAGAAAAAATTCGTGCCAGAATGCAGAAGTTTCGTAAAATTCCCGAAGATAAAGGCGGTTTGCTGCGAGCTTTTATAAAAAAGGAATATGCTAAAAAAAGATATGAAAAATAAGGTGAGGTTGAAATGAAAAAAATTTTGGTATTAACAACAGTCTTTACGGCTTTATTATCAAATGTGTTTGCCCAAACTCTAAAAGCTGATGTTGAGGCTGATAAAGTTCCACTGGGCGAAGTTTTTTATTTGAATCTTTCGTATGATGGCAAAGACGGGGCGTCATTGCAGCCTGATTTGAGCGGATTGCAAAATGATTTTACCGTCTATTCCACTTCTAGTTCATCGCAAATGAATTATATCAACGGTCAAAGTTTTCAGCAGAGCGATTGGGATATTGGTTTGCTGCCAAAGCATGAGGGAAAAGTCACCATACCGGCAATCAAAGTTGGAAAGTATACTAGTCAACCGATAACCATCGAAGTTTTGCCTGCGGGGAGCGCGGGTCGTCCTCGGGTATGTTAGCCTCCACCTTGCCCACGAGGTCGGCTCCT
>OQVT01003423.1_pt1 | contig 10198 bp, 10 predicted proteins | sample 1691561 | NCBI WGS metagenome assembly OQVT01 (sample SAMN03418260, study PRJEB22391) | human gut metagenome | biome: human-gut; feature: organic feature; material: feces | host: Homo sapiens | place: Tanzania | collected 2013-01
AATTGCACAGGCTCTGGCAGAAGCTCAAAGCCGTGGAGTAAAAGTATTTGTTCGAGCCGAATCGAAGAAGAACCTCCATCCGACTTTGAAGTGTTTTGCGGTAGAAAATCACTATCTGACAGATCCGGTTACATTGATCGACAAGACTGTAACATGGTTTGGCATGCCAGAATCTGCAGCGTGCTTCAAAATAGAAGGTAGGACAAGCACTATTAACAATCGTCCGTGCATTCGTTTTTGGGGGACGCACACAGCAAAGGTCCTCTACGGATTACTGGAAATGAGTCAGGTGGTGGATCAAGCCAAAACCGTTTGAAATTTGAAGAATTTTATCAGTTCAAGAAAGAGCTGGCGGAAAACTATGCTGCAGAAGAGCCAAACGCATGTCCGATGAAAAAATCAAGCTTGCTTAATAACGTTGTCATAAAGGGACTGCCCTACACATTGACGAATGCGCAGCAACAGGCATGGAAAAAGCTGGAGACAGAGCTGTGCGGAAAATATCGGGCAAACCAGCTGATTCAGGGAGATGTTGGCGCTGGTAAGACCATTGTTGGCTTTTTAGCTATGTTATTAGCGGTTGATAACGGCTATCAGGCTGTTTTAATGGCTCCAACAGAGGTTTTGGCAGAACAGCACTATGAAGATATGATGGGTTTCCTGAAAAATTATAATCTGCCTTATGCAGGTCTGTCAGGATCTGCTCAAGCATGGATTTTGTCCATCCATATGGATTTGTGCACTGTCCTTTCGGGCACTCTTCTGTGATCGGGATAATTGCCGGGTCTCCGTATACAGTTGCAGATGAGGAGAAGATAATGTTCTTTACATTATGTTTTCTCATGACATCTACCAGTGTTAAGGTTCCTGCAATGTTATTTTCGTAATATTCCCAGGGTTTGGCAACGGATTCTCCAACTGCTTTCAGACCTGCGAAATGAATACAGGAATCAATATCTTCTTTATCAAAAACTTCATTTAAAGCATCGCGGTCCAGGATATCTGCTTTGTAGAATTTCACTGGTTTGCCTGTGATCTTGGAAACTCTTTCCAGAGATTTCTCACTTGCATTGCTTAAGTTATCCAGAACTACAACATCATATCCTGCGTTCTGCAATTCTACAACTGTATGGCTTCCAATATAGCCTGCTCCACCTGTAACTAAAATTGCCATAATAATTCCTCCTAACCTGTCTTCCTGCTACAATACCTGTTTTTTGCAATTTCTGTTTTTTCTCTTTCAACAATACCTATATTAATTCACAGCATCAGAAATATCCTTGATAATTCTGAGTGTAATCTATAAAATTCTGCGATATCCTGTTTCATATCTGCAAAATTTACCTCTGTATTTTACAGCACTCTATATTCAGAACTGTAAAATACCGTTGTCTGGCACATCATGTATTGTAGAAAATCCTGCGAAAATATGATTTCTCTCATATCCCCGCAGGATAATTCTATCCGAATCAGTTCATAAATACAAGTCTTTATGGACATGTATGTTTTTTATACCTGTTTATACTTATTTACAATCTCTTTCATCCGGGAAAGTTTTTCTTCCATGTCTTTCACCAGTTTAAACTGTGTTCTGCAGCGATCCAGATTATGTCCCTCTCTGTGAATCTTGAAATAATGATCTCCCTCCAGATAGTCTGTGAGGAAACGCATTCCACATTCAAAGGTCATAAGGATTGCTCCCATGGGAAGCATATCCAGTTCTGTCTCAGTCAGCGCACCGCCGCAGCCTTCGATGAATCCCTTGACATAAACTTCATAAAGGTGAAGATCACAGGACACTTTCGTCAGGTCTTTCTCATCCTCTGCTCCGGTACTTGCGCCAAAGCGGATAGAATCACCGAAATCATTTACGGAAAGTCCCGGCATTACGGTATCAAGGTCAATCACACAGATGGCTTTTCCCGTTGCATTATCAATCATAATGTTATTCAGCTTGGTATCATTATGTGTAACACGTAACGGCAGTTTTCCCTGATCCTGCATATCGCACAGGACATGTGCCAGTTCTGTGCGGTCCAGCACAAACTGAATCTCTTTTTCCACATCTGCTGCTCTGTGACATATATCTTTTTCCACAGCAGTTTTAAACTTATCCAGCCTGTCCACCGTATTATGAAAATTTACGATGGTCTCATGAAGCGTTTCTGCCGGATAGTCTGCAAGCAGCCTCTGGAAATGCCCGAAAGCAACTGCACTCTGGTAAAAATCTTCCTCATCTTTTACCATATCATAGCATGTGGCATTTTCAATGAATAAATATACTCTCCAGTATTCTCCGTCCTCATCTACATAATAAGGAAGTCCATCCTTTGTCATCACAAGATTCAGAGTCTCTCTCTCCACATCTCCACCGTTTTCCTGAATCTTTTTCTTCAGCCAGGCAGTAACACCGCTGACATTCTCCATCAGTTCCACAGGTTTGGTAAAAATACTCTTGTTCATTTTCTGAAGAATATAATGTTTGCCTGTACCATAAGTCAGGCGGTAAGTGTCATTGATATGTCCACTTCCATAAGGAACACATTCTGTCAGATTATCTTCCAGAACAAATGCACTGGTAATATTCTTTATCTCCCTGTTAATTTCCACTCAACTATTCCTCCCATAATCTCTGTGGATACAGCCCGTCATCTTTTAATTTCTGAATAGCAGCTACTACCACAGGTTTATCTTCTTTATAGGTTACCCCGTACCATTTATCCATGGATTTCAGCACTTTTACAGTTGCTTTCTTCTCACCAAGAAGCTCATCTACTACAAATGGCAGGAAATATTCGCATTTCAGAGGATTTACTTTCAGATTCTCATCCAGGAATTTGGGGAATCTGTCTTTCAGCTCTTTCAGAATACTTGCAGAAAATCCCCACATATTCATGGACACCGTACTGCCCTCCGGAAGCATGGTCCATGTTTTTCCATCATCTTCTGTATATGCTGTACCGCCATCGTGCTTTTCGATATGCGTGCGCTCATTGATCTTAAGAAGATGTCCCTCTTCATCTGTTACGCACACACCTCTTGCCACATGTCCATTCTCTGTCAAAGTATTCTCCAGTTTATAGCCGACCATCATATATCTGTAAATATCTGAGGTGTCTTCATTCTCTGTCAGGAAATCATATGCCATCTTAAATGCATGGCTTCCATAATAGTCATCTGCATTGATCACAACAAATGGTCCATCGATTTCATTGATGCAGCTTAATACCGCATGTCCGGTTCCCCATGGTTTCACACGTCCTTCCGGTACTTCATAACCTTCGGGAATATTTTGAAGATCCTGGAAAACATAAGATACTTCCAGCTGGTTGCTGAGACGGTCACCGATCGCACTTCGGAAATCAGCTTCATTTTCCTTTTTGATAATGAAAACCACTTTCTGAAATCCGGCTTTTACTGCATCATAAACAGAGAAATCCATGATGATGTGTCCCTCTTTGTCTACAGGATCAATCTGTTTAAGTCCGCCGTAACGACTTCCCATTCCTGCTGCCATAACTACTAATACTGGTTTATTCATAATATTTTTCCTCTTTTCTTTAAATATTTTCCTTATTCTTCATTTATCTTATCAGCCGGGTGATCTTACTTCTGTATTTATTTCATATTGCTGAGATTTTCAATAAATTCCTCTGATGACTCTTCCAGCCTGGTAAGCTTCAGAAGCTCTGCCTGTATCTGATCTTTATAATCCGGCTCTGCCTCAAGACCTGCTGCCCACATATACGGCTTGGACATTTTCCCCATATAGGAAGCTGCATCTGCCAGCATTTCCGGCCACTGAGTATTGTCTGTATCTGCAGGAATCGAATTCACTATATCCGTCATTTTCATATCTGTTTCACCTGTGCAGACAGAATATGCGAAATCAAAGGCTTCCTGCTTCATCTGAGAATCCTTCATTACTCCGAAGCCCTGCGCACCTATCATAATACCCTCTGTACCATCTGTTCCGTTTTTGACTGCAGGCCACGGAAAAAATCCCCAGGTATCATCATAACCTGTATCCTCTGTCACTTCATTTGGAGTCCAGGAACCCTGCAGTACCATCACTGCTTCGCCATTTCCAACTTCATCCTGTCCCTCCGGATGATCTGCCGGTGAAGTTCTGCTCATATATCCTGCAAGGAATAATCTCCGTATATCATCTGCAGCCTGTTTTGCCTCAGCAGTCTGAGACCAGGTACAGTCATGGATCAGCTGCCAGACTCTCTCCTGCCCCAGATATCTGGCAAGCTGATAGCCATACAGCAGATTTACATACTCGCCATCACAGGCCATGGCACTGAGACCACTGTCACTGTTCCTGATCTTCCGGCATACCTTGATCAGGTCTTCCCATGTATCCGGAATATCCTTCTCTGTAAGGCCTGCTTCTTCCCAGAGCTCTTTGTTGTACCACACTCCTGTAATGTACGGCTGATATGGCATTGCAAGCAGCTCGCCGCTTCCCCAGCTCTTTACCTGCTCCAACAGTACAGGCATAATATGATTTTCGTAATCTACTGTCTCTGACATCTTCTTCAGCTCTGTCAGATATTCCCTGTGATCCTGCACCATTCTTGATAGTAAACTCTCCTACAGTAATCGGCTCATCTTCTTTAGTGTTGTGACAGCTAAAGAAATCAGCATACTCACTGATGCTGCGATTCAGGTTAAACTTGAGATTGTCAGTAGCAATACTCTCGACACCATCAAACAGGCAGGTGGCTGTGTCACAGAACATCTTTCTATTAATATCGGGAACTGCATTAACTGCCATATCGCACAGCGTATTAGCAATCGCAGAATTGATTACCGTAAGGCACTCTACATACGCCGAGTGATCGTCAAGCGGATATACAGTATACTGATCATTTGTTGCAGCCAAAGCAACACACAGGGAGTTGCAACGGAGTGCACCAAAGGTCTTAGCATTGGTTGCAGACACAACAGCATCAAGCATGAGCTCATACTTACGCTGGCTATCCTTCAGAAGCTTAGAACCGATTCGTACGTCGATGAACTGACCGTAGAGAGACTTCAGTCTACGAATAAGGTCATTCTTCTTCATAGTAGACTTCTCAGAATCAATTGCCTCACGAAGCTTGTTATATCGATCCTCTGCAACATCGTTCATCGGAAGATCCAGCTTAAGACCGTCGATCTCACTATACTCGACTTCACACTCACGAGTCAGTGCACGAGACATCATCTCGATATGCTTCGGGTCAAAGTCAAAGGTCTCCAGGGTTTCTACTGTAACATCTGGAGCAGCAAGCTTCTTCATTGTCTGCCAGATAAGCGACTCAAACGTAATCGGACTAACAATACCAACGGTATTCTCAGTACCATAGAGATATACAGAGAGATCCTCAACCATCTCACTCGGATACATCTTGAAATCTGGAATCTTCATGATGATGATATTGTTAAGCATCTTATCTACAGTGGTGTTGGATTTATCTGCAGCATACTTAGCACGAAGCATGTAATCCTTGATGGTATTTCTGGTAACCTGAGACGTGCCAGAGCAGATAAACAGGAAGTTAACCTTTCTGCCGAAATTGGTGCTGCACAGAATATCCAGCGTCTCAATATTAGCAATATCGAGATTGCCATTCACAAAGATCGGTACTGCAGAGAACTTCGAAGTATCAGAACGATACAGCGTAGTAAGAAGCTCTGCTTTGATCAGAGGCTTATCATTAACTTCGACCGTAACTTCATCGTCAGAATCAGAACGGTTAATCGTTACATATGCACCGGACTCGATCTTATCAGCAATCTTCTCAGTGAACATCTTGGTCAGATCTGCATCCTGCGTACAGGTGTAAATCATGGATGCCATTGTATCCTGAGTAAGTTCCTTCGATGCAGCTGCATTGATGCGAGCGTTGATCTGAGAAATAAGATCTTTCCATACTCGTCTCAGATAAGTGAGAGAGTATTCTTTGATAACATCGGATGCTCTCAGTTCACGATACAGGTTCGTGTAGAATACTGCCATAGAGGTAGTGCCATCACCAACCTTGGTACCCTGACGCTCTACTGCCTGATAAAGAATACTCTTCACATAGTTTGCAACCGGGTTATCAAAACCAAGCGAATGAAGAACTTCCTTACCATCACGAGTGTAGTAAGTCTTATTGAGAGACTGGCTCTCCTTCAGGATATAAGCGTCGGTAGCGTGCGGGCCAAATACAGTAGAAACTGCAGCATGGATCTCATCAATGGCCTTGTCAACCATTGCATCTTTGTATGCGCCACGAATAGAGTTAGACTTCATCTGAATCGTCGGTCTCGAAATTTCAGGCTTATCGATATCAGGAATTTTCATCATTATCCTCCTTGTGAGTCTTTATATTGTAAGGGTAGAATACGGCGAACTCATTCTTATTAGACAGCTCTGAAAGTGTCAGATGCTCCGTTCCCATGAAGCGGCCTTTATCATCAAAGTTAAACCGATACGTTCCAATGATATAGGTAACACCCTTTGTCTCATACGCCATAGTAGCGGCCATCTGAACAGAATCGGTCAATACCGCATTGAATCCATTCTTATTGATAAACTTGGTTAGTGTACCAACATCGAGAATATTATCGGTTAAGAATGTTTTAAACGTTCCGGTATTGATAAAGTCACTCGACTCAGTTGGACGCTTATCTCCAATCTGTCTAAGCACAGCACCACATATATGATTATTACCGAAGATATTCTCTAATCCATATGTTGCTGTAGTGGGAGTACAGTGAATCCGTTCATCGGAAAGATACCGTTTCATAATACCCAGATAGGTTTCTCTGTTCACAAAGACCTTCTTAAGAAACTCTGGAGTAAAGTTCTCATAGGCCCATTTCACTCCAGCCATAGGATCATCATTCGATGTAACGGTCTTTAAGAAATCAATGATCTCAGTTGGGCACTGACTATGCAGGATATCCTGATACATTGGATCAAGCAGCATCAACGAGAATACATCATAAGTATGGAATCGTGTAATATTGTGATCGATTACAAGAACCTTACTGGTCTGGAGCATCTGGGGGAAATACTCTAATGTAGGGTTCTCTGGAGTTTTGAGTTCTTCCATATTACATTACCTCTAGTAATCTAGAAGTGAGGGTCAATTAAGACCCTCACTTGTTTCTAGTGATTATACGAACTGATCGATCGGAAGATCAGACAGGTTCTTCATGTTGAGCTCGAGATCTACACCATTGTCCTGTGCGAACGGAGTGTCATTGCTCTTCTGGGAGTTCTGACGATTCGGGAAACCGCCGGTGGAACCACCGCGATAACCGGTATAGCCGTTACGATAGCCACCAGACTGACCATTGTTGTTATTGTTGCCATAACGATTGCCATTGTAAGACTTACGCTGATAACCGCCATTGCCACGAGAAGCACCGTTGTTATCAGAAGAAGCAGCCTTCGGATACGGAGCCTTTGCACCACCGATGTCAACACCAAGGGCTGCTGCAACAGCACTGAGAGCCTTGATAGAAGAAGTGCGCTCCTTCTTGCTTACCTCCATAACGGCATGAGCCTGCGCATTGGTCATAGCCTTGCAAGCTTCATGTACGAACAGATAGAAATCCTTCAGGTCACGAACCTTATTGATATCTTCCATTGCACGGCCAGTGTTGTGATCATAGCCACGAATAATGGTGCGAGTAGAGAACGGATAGATATCAAACTTCTGAGTTGCACGGTTTGCGTCCCAGTCCTTGTAGATTACCAGATATACACCCTTGCCGAGACCAAGCTGCGGATCCAGGTTCGAACCATCAGTAATCTCAACCAGGTTGTCAAACTTAGAACCAGCCGGAGCACCTGCCGGGGACAGCGAGCCAGTCTTCTTAATAGAATCCAGCGCATCCTCAAGAATCTGATCCAGAGTGGTCAGAGTCTGGAAGGTCATTACCTGCTTAATGGTCTGAACACTACGGAGTACAGAGAAATCATTCTCAGCATTCTCCGGAATGCTGCCAATCTCGATTACCACACCCTTGTTCCAGTGAGAGCAAGCCAGGAACTTGTGCTTGTCATGATTCTTCAGCATAATACCATTGGTGTTGGTATTGTCAGACGGGTTAGATCTCGTGTTGAAATTCGTTCTGTTGTTATAATCTGCCATGATTAAGTACCTCCAATTGTTTAAGTTATCCTATTCGTATTAGGATGTTGATGTTTGAGTCAGATCTTGCATAAGGGTTCCGAGCCAACTTCTAGCCTGGAATTCAAGATCCTTCTTACTGCCAGAATTGTCAATCCGGTAGTCATAATTGTAGCTATAAACACTTCTATCCGCCATGTTTGTGTATTCAGTAGGATCATGTCTACCATATACAAGAAGCGTTCTAACTCCAAGATCAATATGCCTATTGTGACCAGGAACGCCACAGATCTCAGCGTAATGACTAAGAAGGTGTTTTGTTCCTTCTTGATCCAAACGCCATTTGGTGAGCTGAATGTTCTTCGGTTCTCTGCAATGGATAAAAATCAGTCTATCCATTGGGTTCTTATAGTTCATTGTACCAATACCATCGAGCAGATGATCCAGAAGATATGTATCCATCTCATAATCATTGTCAAACTGAGATTTCAGTCTAGCAAGACACGAGCGGAACTTATCGTCCTTCTTTGCTGCAGCTTCCTCTACCTCTTTATAGTAGAGACCAATGCACTTAATGATTTCCTTATAGAAGTCAACCGTGCTGAAATTGAGAACTTCCAGATCATGTTCCGGAGCGATCTTCGTAACATCCTTCACGAATGTATCCTTACCGTTACCACCAGAACCATTAATGATGACAAACATATTCTTCATCGCTTATCAATCCTCTCTACTTCAGATGTAGAAACCTGTACCATACCAGTATCAGTAGGCTTGATCTGGAATGTATGATGAACACCATCAGACTCATACTGTGCAGTAAAACACAGCCCATAAGTCTTTGTGCTCGAAATGTAGATGTCAGGGTCGATTCCTTTCGGAATCGTATCCCTGAACACGTGTAGGGCATCGATAAAATTGGATAAAACCATGATGTGTCACATCCCTTAAATTCTAATTATATTTGTATAATACTGTGCGGCAGATCCATTTACAGAAGACTTACCACTAACCAAAGACAACGGAGAATAGATCTGAGTGAAAAGCTTCATATTGTCGCCTACCAGTGTATCCACATCGATAATTGACAATAACCAATCCGGAACTTCGTCATATGTGCCAGGAAGTGCAATAGACTTAATTCCAGTGAAGTCATACAAAACTTCTCCCTTAGAGTTTACTCGTTCCTTAAGAAGATTCTTATCTTCCAGAAGCTCCGTAAACTTCTCATACATCCCCGGGAAATCAGCAAGTGGTGCAAAATCTTCCGGTTTATTCAGTTTCACCTTTACAAGTGTTACAGTACCAGGAAGTTCAATAAGATCCTTCTGTTCACAAATCTTATTCCACACATATACAGCCTTGTACTGACCAATCGACATTGGTCTAGCATATCCATCGGCAGACTTTACTCGAATGGATGTCTTGAGATAACCCATGTCACCCATCTTAATGCGATCTACCATCTCTTCTTGATACCGATGAATCTTACTAAGAATTCTCTTAACCTTGATGGTGCCGTCTTTAGGCTGAAGAATCTCGCCCATAAGAATATCATCGTAAATAAACTGCGTTGTATGCTCAGAAGACGTTGACTTAAAGAAGTTGACGCCCTTTACATCAAGCTTCGGAGGTTTCAGCATTACCTTCTCCTGTCTCAGCTGAAGACCGAAATACGACTTCATCGCAAAAGTTGTTACAATAGTCGAATAATGGAACTCGTTCTTCATCAGAACAAACTTACGATCATCATCCGGAACGTTTACCGTACCAAGATAGTTTGCAAGTACGTTCTTAATACAAGTGTCACCCAATACGACGACGATGTTCATCATTCGCATTGCAAAAGTTGGATCCTTCGAATAATCCTTATCCAACACATTGTTTACCAAGAACGAACGCGTTGGCTCACAATTGAAGAAAAGCAGATATCTTCACATAGATTCGCTACTTCTATGCAGTTCTCTTATGAACTTCTCCAGGATTTCCCTGGATGCTGAGGGCACATACTGCTACATCGTTTTCAACCGCAAGGACCAGACTTTCGAGATGTATCAGAAGTTTGACAGTATGTATGG
>OQVT01003424.1_pt1 | contig 10197 bp, 7 predicted proteins | sample 1691561 | NCBI WGS metagenome assembly OQVT01 (sample SAMN03418260, study PRJEB22391) | human gut metagenome | biome: human-gut; feature: organic feature; material: feces | host: Homo sapiens | place: Tanzania | collected 2013-01
CTTTGGATTTTTATCGTGCAGATATGCGTATGCGCACGATAAAAATCTAAAGAATTTACGGAAGGACCTTGTCTGCTAATTTAAGGTTATATATTGCATCTCGGGGTATTTTGTCTTATTGCTTGCGATAACATCGATTGCCGCTCACTGCATCATTGATTGCCACATTTGATGGTCGTTGTGCCTCCATGCTTGCCTATAATTGTGCGCGATGTCATTATTTCGGCGATTTTAACAACTATTACAAGTTTAATATTGGTGGAGTCCCGTTTTTTCACGAATTTTGTAGTTGTAATCATCGTTACAGACAGCAGAATTTCAACTTTACGCACGGGTGCCACGCCCCTTGCCGTTCTAACTTTATACACGCGCACTATGAAATGCGTCATTATTGCCACCCCTGCCCACCGCCCTGCTGCGGCGCACAGCCACACCGCTACAGCGTTGCTGGCAGTCATCACCCGTAGACTCTTACCCGTAGTCATGCTGCTCCTGACAGTCCTGACAGCCTCGGCGCAAACCGTCAAGGACGGAGACGTCCTGCATGTGGACTTCGACGGCTGGTTCAGCACCCTGGTCAACAACCGCAAGTTGTACAACCGCTACAACGACAGCATCTTCCTCATCCACGACCACGACCGCTGGGTGGAGTTTTTCCACACTCGTGCTGCCTTGAACCACGATATCTATCAGAGCAACAAACTCTGTCTGGACAGTCTGCGCCTGGTCATCACCCTGCCACAAGCCAAGAACGACGCGAGACTCTATTCGGAATTTATCAAGAGCTTCTTCAGCAATTATGTCAACCAGAACCGCTCCGACCCATTCCTCATGCTCGAGCTCTGTGACCTCATCGACACCCTGCAGGTCAACCGCCCTGACTCGTTGAGGTTTACCAACTATCTGAACACGTGGCGTGGCTCTGCCTACTATCAAATCTGGAACATGACGCATGACGACGAGCTCCTGGAGAAGTCGTATGCTTGCTACCAGCGATGCGTCACCGACGACGCCAAGCGCTATCCCGCCTATCAGTCAAACTATCTCAATGCGATGCTGCAACTGTGTGCGTATGTATGGGCACAGAAGAAGGTGGAGACGGTCGACGACCTGCGCAAGCGCATCAAACTGGCAAGACGATATGTCGCCAAGCATGGCGACGAGCTCAGCCGCAGGGGCTACATGATAACCGAACTCAAGAGGCGGCTCAACAGTGCCGACGAGTCCATGGTGCGCAACATATTCCTGGTGGACCGCACCACCATCAAGAAGAAGAGCATCGACAAACTCATGTATACCCTCGTGCAAAGGAACCTGCGGAAGCCCTCATTGGACAACTCCTCGTATCTGCGCACGCTGATTATGCAGATGAATCTGAAGCAGATAACCGCCAAAGAGGCGCTCAATAGATACCGCCCGCGCTACAAGGCATCTATAGAGAGTCTGCGCGACCGTAGGCTCGAACCCAAAGAGTTCTCGTTGCATCTCATGCCCTACTATTCGTTGTTCTATCTCAACGACTTGGCCGATATTTCCTACAGCGCCAAGCGCCGCAACGTGCTCCGCATGTGCCGCGACATCGAGTTGGCTTTCCGCCATCGCAGCGACCGCCAGTCGGTGACCACCTTTGTCAACAACCTCAATGTCTTCGTCACCTACGACCGCATACTGTCGTTTCTGAAGCCCCGCGAGCGCCTTGCCTTCCTCAACAAGTTGTCGGTATCGACCCACGTGACCACCTACGCCCACTCCGTACACGTGAGCGAGATAGCCATGGCAATCATGGAGAGTCTTGTGGACAATCAGCCCCAGTTGCTGGTGGGCTATTTGGGTTGCGAGACCGAAGGCAGCGTAAAGCGCCACAAGCGCAAGTTTGTCGAGTTTGTACGCGAAGCCGCCCTCTACCACGACCTGGGCAAGAACACCATCATCCCTGTGGTAGACAACGACTACCGTCCGCTCACCGACCAGGAGTTCAGGATCGTGAAGCGCCACCCGGAGATGGGACTCAAATACCTCGCCCTCGACCCCAAGCTGGCGAAGTATCACGACACCACCCTGGGTCACCACAAGTGGTACAACGGCAAGGGAGGCTATCCCGAGAACTTTGACAATACCCGTTCGCCTTACCGCATCATGATAGACATCATCACCCTGAGCGACTGCATGCAGGCCGCTACCGAGCGCGTGGGCCGCAACTACAAGGACGGCAAGACCTTTGATGCCGTGATGGGCGAGATGCGTCGCGACGCCGGCACCCGCTACAATCCCGACCTCGTGAGCCACATCGATGCCCATCCCGGGCTGGCACTGAAGCTCAACGACCTGCTCGACGAGGGCTGGATGGACATCTATTATAACATCTACAGCCAGTATTTTGTCAACCAGCGATAGCGCCGTCGCCATAGTCATGGCGGCGCTGCCGGTGAGAGGGCGTCGTCACCTCGTAAGCGGTGGCGCTGAGTGGGTCTGTGGTGCCCGGATGTGTTAAAATCACGCCGGTGATGAAAAATAATTGCATATTTTGGCAGAAAGATGCCGAGAAATGGTGTATCTTTGCAAATTGGAGAATTATCCCATAGTTACATCACACTTAAACAATCATCAAATGAATAGAAACAGTACCCCGGGGTTCACCCCCACCGTTGCCCGACAGATAGTCTGGGCTCTCGTCGCCATCTTCGTCTTCGTGATAGGCATGGCATTCATCCGTCCCTGGTATAACGTATGGTCGCAGGAGATGGAAGGCAAGGCCGAGTTTGCCAAAGCCGAACAGAACCGCAAGATTAAGATTGAGGAAGCCCGTGCCAACCTCGAGGCCGAGAAGCTCAACGCCCAGGCCGAAGTGGCACGCGCCAAGGGTGCCGCCGAAGCCATCAAAATAGAGAACGGCAGCATCACCCCCACCTATATCCAGTATCTCTGGGTGCGCCAGCAGAGCGACCTGAGCGACAAGACCGTCATCTATATCCCCACAGAGACCAATCTGCCCATCCTCGAGTCGACGCGGATGAACAAAATCAAGTCGCAGCATGCTCCAACGGCACCGCACGAATAACCAAGTAAACAATTATAATCAAGTATGAAGAAAAGAATTACCCTCTTGACATTGTTCCTGCTCGCAGTGATGACAATGTCAGCCATCCCCGCACGCCCTAATCTGTGGCGCATGATTACCCTCGCCGACGGCAGTCAAGTCAAGGCCCGCCTGGTGGGCGACGAACACGGCCACTGGTATCGTGGCGCCGACGGAAAGACTTATGTATCAGCAGGCAACGATATATACAAGCAGGAAGATGCCACCAAGGTGGCTGCCCGTGCCAAGCAGCGTCGTGCCCGTGCCAACCAGTACTACGCCAGCCGTCGCAAGGCCGACATCTCGGGCAACCGCGGCAACTATCGGGGCACCAAGAAGGGACTCATTATCCTCGCCAACTTCAAGGACAAGAAGTTTTCAGCCAGCCATACCCTCGACCTGTACAAGAAGATAGCCAATGCCGAGAACTACAAGGACAATGGCTTCAACGGCAGTATCAAGGACTACTTCAGCGCGCAGAGCGATGGCAAGTTTACCATTGACTTTGACGTGGTAGGGCCTGTAACCCTGTCGCAGAATATGGCTTACTATGGTGGAAATGACTCAGAAGGCAACGACAAGCATCCCGAGCAGATGATAAAGGAAGCCTGTGAGCTTGCCGACGGTTGGGTAGACTTCTCTGACTACGACTGGACCGGTAACGGCGAGGTGGATCAGGTCTATGTCATCTACGCCGGACAGGGCGAGGCCAACGGTGGTAGCGATGACACTATCTGGCCCCACGCTTATGAACTGGCTGCCGCCAAAATAACACTCTCCCTCGACGGTGTCAAAATCAATTCTTACGCCTGCTCTGCCGAGATGGGCTACTCTGGTATCGATGGTATCGGTACCATCTGCCACGAGTTCTCTCACTGTCTGGGCTATCCCGACCTCTATGACATCTTCTATGAGGGACATTTCGGTATGTCGAGCTTTGACCTCATGGACTCTGCCGGCTACAACGACGACGGCTTCTGCCCCGCCGGCTACACTGCCTATGAGAAGTGGATTGCCGGATGGATAGACTACGAGGTGCTCGAAGACGAGAACGTGACCGTCACTGACCTCAAGCCCACCAGCGAGGGCGGCAAGGCATACGTAATATATAATAAAGGTAACCGCAACGAATACTTCATCCTCGAAAACCGTCAGCAGACCAAGTGGGACAAATATATCGAGGCTACAGGTCTGCAGGTTATCCATGTAGACTATGACCCCACCTGCTGGATTAACAATGTGGTCAACTCTATGGGTGAATTCCGTCAGAAAGATGGTTGGACAGCCGACTTCAAGAACGACCACCAGCGCCTCACGCTCGTACATGCCGACAACATTGACGACAGCAAGTACTGGAACAAATCCGAGCAGTATTATACCAAGACTACACTTGAGGGTGACCTCTATCCCTACAAGTCAAACAATGAGTTGAGCGACACATCGGTACCTTCGTTCGGTCTCTACAACGACAACGAGGACGGTACACGCAACATGGGCCGTCAGGTCAAGGACATTACCGAGAATGACAACGGCACCGTGAGCTTCCAGTATAATGCAGCTATCGTGGTAGAACCCACTCCAGAGGGTCAGGTGTTTTATGAGAGCTTTGACAAGTGTGCTGGAACGGGCGGAAACGACGGTACATGGAGTTCTGGCAGCAATGCGCTGGTAACAGACAACGCAGGTTGGGAGTCAGTCTCCCGTGCTGGTGGCTTCAAGTGCGGCAAGTTTGGCTCCTCCAAGAAGAGCGGCTCTGCCACCACACCTTCCTTTGCCCTCAACGGCAAGGCCAAGCTCACCTTCAAGGCTGCGCCTTACGGCAGTGACGCCACCTCGCTCAAGGTGACTTACAACGGCGCCGAGGTAGCTACCCTCACCATGAAGAATGAGGAATGGACCGAGTACAGCATCGACATTACCGGCACCGGTAACGGCAAGATAACCTTCACTCCTGCCAAGCGTATGTTCCTCGATGAGGTGCGCATCGTGGCTGATGGCGTAGGCACCGGCATCGATACTGTTGAGACCACTGGCAAGCCCGTAGACAACCGCGTCTACAACATCCAGGGCCAGTATCTGGGCACCAGCCTCGACAACCTCCCTGCAGGCATCTACATCGTAGGTGGAAAGAAAGTGGTGAAGTAACCACGACACATACAGACATAAAAAAATCCCTTCCGTCACTTATGGCGGAAGGGATTTTTTTAATGGTAAATTAGTTGCTGAACACGATGTGGTCGTCGGCGACATCGACCGTGATTGGCTTGTCCTTGCTTACGCGCTCAGCCAGCAGCATACGGCTCAGGTCGTTGAGCACGTAGTCCTGGATGGCACGCTTTACGGGGCGGGCGCCAAAGGTGGGGTCGAAGCCCACACGCGACAGATAGTCTATTGCCGCCTTGGTCCAGGTGAGTGTCACGCCCTGCTCGGCAGTCATCTTCTGCAACTTCTGCATCTGCAGTTCCACTATCTTGGAGATTTCTTCCTGCGTGAGCGGATGGAAGGTGATGATGTCGTCGATACGGTTGAGGAACTCAGGACGCATAATCTTGCCCAGCATCTCACGCGTGGCGTTGGAGGTCATGATGATGATGGTGTTCTTGAAGTTGACCACGCGGCCCTTGTTGTCCGTGAGTCGGCCGTCGTCCAATACCTGCAAGAGGGTGTTGAACACGTCGGGATGGGCCTTCTCTATCTCGTCGAAGAGGACCACGGAGTAAGGCTTGCGTCTTACTGCCTCGGTCAGCTGGCCACCCTCGTCGTAGCCCACATATCCAGGAGGCGCGCCGATGAGCCTTGTCACGCTGAACTTCTCCTGATACTCGCTCATATCGATACGCGTCATCATGTTCTCGTCGTTGAAGAGATATTCGGCGAGCGCCTTGGCAAGTTCGGTCTTACCCACACCGGTCGTACCGAGGAAGATAAACGAGGCGATAGGTCTCTTGGGGTCCTGCAGTCCGGCTCGTGAGCGGCGCACGGCATCGGCGACAGCCTTGATGGCCTCGTCCTGACCCACCACTCTGTGATGGAGTTCGTCTTCGAGATGCAGCAACTTCTCGCGCTCACTCTGCATCATCTTAGACACGGGGATGCCCGTCCAGCGGCTAACCACCTCGGCGATATCGTCGGCAGTGACCTCTTCGCGCACCATAGCGTCGCCGTCCTGGGTGCCTCGCAGCTGCTGCTGGATATGGTCTATGTCGTCCTGGATGCTCTTCAGGCGGCCGTAGCGTATCTCAGCCACACGGCCATAATTGCCCTCGCGCTCGGCCTTGTCGGCCTCAAACTTCAGGTTCTCCATCTCCTGCTTGTCCTGCTGGATCTTGTTGACCAGAGCCTTCTCGGACTCCCACTTAGCCCTGTACTGGCGCTCCTGCTCACCCAGCTGGGCAATCTCCTTGTCCAGTTTGTCGAGCGAGTCGTGCAGATTGGCAGCCGCATCGTCCTCGGCGCCGTTGCCTTGACGGTGCTTGATCTCGCTGCGTATTGCCTCGCGCTCAATCTCAAGCTGCTTCAGATGGCGGTCAATCTCGTCGAGTTCTTCAGGCACCGAGTCGCGCTCCATGCGCAACTTGGCGGCAGCCTCGTCCATCAGGTCTATCGCCTTGTCGGGCAGGAAACGGTCAGAGATATATCGCTCAGAGAGCTTGACGGCTGCGATGCACGCATCGTCCTGGATACGCACCTTGTGGTGGTTCTCATAGCGCTCCTTCAGGCCACGCAGGATGCTGATGGCATCTATCTCGTCGGGCTCGTCGACCATAACCGTCTGGAAACGGCGTTCGAGCGCCTTGTCCTTCTCAAAGTACTTCTGATACTCATTGAGTGTGGTGGCACCGATAGCCCGCAGTTCGCCACGTGCCAAGGCAGGCTTCAGGATGTTGGCGGCATCCATGGCACCTTCGCCACCTCCGGCACCCACGAGCGTGTGGATTTCGTCGATGAAGAGGATGATGTTGCCGTCGGCCTGGGTGACCTCCTTGATGACACTCTTGAGTCGCTCCTCAAACTCACCCTTGTACTTGGCGCCAGCCACGAGCGCGCCCATGTCGAGCGAGAAGAGCTGCTTGTTCTTTAGGTTCTCAGGCACGTCGCCCCGCACGATACGCTGGGCGAGTCCCTCGACGATGGCGGTCTTGCCCGTACCCGGCTCACCTATCAGGATAGGGTTGTTCTTGGTTCGGCGCGAGAGAATCTGCAGCACGCGGCGTATCTCTTCATCCCGGCCTATCACAGGGTCGAGCTTGCCGTTGCGCGCCTTGTCTATGAGGTTCTGCGCATACTTGGCGAGCGCCTGGTAGTTTTCGTCGGCCTGGGCATCATCGACCTTCTTGCCCTGTCTGAGGGCAGCGATGGCCTTCTCTACCTCGTCCTTGGTCATACCTGCATCGCGGAGTATGCGTCCTGCCGTGTTCTGGGTCTGCATGATGGCCATGAGTATGGGTTCGATGGCCACGTACTCGTCGCCCATGCGCGCAGCCTCGGCCATAGCCTTCTGCAGTATCTCGTTGGTGGCATTGGTGAAGTAGGGTTCGCCTCCCTGCACCTTGGGCAGATGGGCTATCTCACTCTCGACGAGCGTTTCTATCTGCTGTGGGTTGACGCCCAACTTCTGGAAGATGAACTGGGTCACATCCTTACCCTTATCCATGATACCTGCCAGCAGGTGTACCGGCTCTATGGCTTGATTCTGCGCCATCTGCGCCTTGTTGACCGCGCTCTGCACGGCCTCCTGCGCCTTGATAGTAAATTTGTCAAATGTCATATCGCTTGTTGTTTTAATTATTATCTTTGTTATTGTCACTCATCATGATACAAACTATGTACCTATGCCCGAAAACTGACAAAATGTCAGTCTTGGTCTGCCTTTTTGTCATTTTGACGACAAAAATCATCGCCGTGGGCAACATTTTCGATGATTTGTTGGGCAATACACCTTATTATTATTATCTTTGTAAGGAATAAAACTTATATCACAACAACAATGAGACGCAATCTACTTATCATCGTTATCATCATGACCGCCATGACCCTGCTGCCAGGCTTCACAGCCACAGCCCGAGCCAAGGCCAAGCATACCTTCAAGATAGAGGGAGGAAACTTCGTCTACGACGGCAAGCCCATACAGATCCACTCGGGCGAGATGCACTATTCGCGCGTGCCCGCAGCCTACTGGCATCACCGTCTGCGCATGATGAAGGCCCTCGGACTCAACGCCGTGGCTACCTACGTCTTCTGGAACTATCATGAGACCGCACCCGGCGTGTGGGACTGGACCACTGGTAACCGCAACATACGCGGCTTCCTCAAGGCAGCTGCCGACGAGGGAATGATGGTCATCCTGCGCCCCGGTCCCTATGCCTGTGGCGAGTGGGAGTACGGCGGCTATCCCTGGTGGCTCAGCACCGTGCCCGAGATGAAGATACGCACACAGAACAAGGCTTTCCTTGACTCGTGCCGCACCTACATCGGACAGCTCGCAGCCCAGGTGCGCGACTTCCAGATAACCAAGGGCGGTCCCATCGTCATGGTACAGGCCGAAAACGAGTTTGGCTCGTACGTCAGCCAGCGCAAGGACATCCCCCTTGATGTACACAGACAGTATAGTGCCGCCATCCGTCAGCAGCTCATCGATGCCGGATTCGACATCCCCATGTTCACCAGCGATGGCAGCTGGCTCTTCGAGGGTGGAGCCATCAAGGGAGCACTGCCCACATGCAACGGCGAAAACAATATCAACACCATCAAGAAGAAGGTAGACGCCTATCACGGCGGAGTGGGCCCCTACATGGTGGCAGAGTTCTATACCGGTTGGCTCGATCACTGGAACGAGCCTTTCCAGAAGGTCAGCTCCGATGCCTTTACCAAGCAGATGCAGAAGTATCTCGATGCCGGCATCAGCTTCAACTTCTACATGGTGCACGGTGGCACCAACTTCGGCTTCACCTCGGGTGCCAACTATACCAAGGACATCCGTCTGCAGCCCGACCTCACCAGCTACGACTACGATGCCCCCATCAGTGAGGCCGGATGGGCTACACCCAAGTATGAGGCCATCAGAAAGATACTGATGCAGTATAACAAGGATGTGCCGGCAGTGCCCGAGCGCATACCTGTCATCACGCTGCCCCAGATACGTCTCACCCAGACCCAGAACCTCTTTGACCGCATCGAGGGGATGACGCCTGTGGAGTGTGACACCATGCCCACATTCGAGGCGCTCGGCCAGGGCCACGGATACGTGCTCTACCGCCGCCACTTCAACCAGCCCATCGCCGGAATGCTCAAGGCCGACGGCATTGCCGACTATGGCATCGTCTATGTCAATGGCGAGAAGGTGGGCGAGCTCAACGCCGTCACTGGCGTAGACAGTCTGGAGGTCGAGGTACCCTTCAACAGCACCCTCGACATTCTGGTCGAGAATATGGGACGCATCAATTATGGTGCCCGCATCTCCGAGAGCTTCAAGGGCTTTGTGCGCCCCATCACCATCAACGACAACCCCATCGAGGGCGAGTGGAAAATGTATTGTCTGCCCATGAGCGAGGCTCCTGTGCTGGCTGCTGGCGACCACGGCTATGCCAAGGGCCTGCCCGTAATCTATCAGGGTCAGTTTGATGTAGCCAGTCCCGGCGACACCTTCCTCGATATGGAAGAGTGGGGCAAGGGTATCGTCTTTGTCAACGGTGTCAATCTGGGCCGTTATTGGAAGGTGGGTCCCCAGCAGACCCTCTATCTGCCTGGTTGCTTCCTGAAGAAGGGCAAGAACGATATTGTAATCTTTGAGCAGCAGAACGATGTGCGCCACGACCATGTGAGCGGCATTGATACTCCCAAGCTCGATATTCTCAAGAAATAGAAAATATTCGGATAGATTAAAGTTTTCATAATTTGTGCCTTCTCCCGTTGTGAAACGTGAGAGGGCTTTTTTGTGTGCGCTCGGCAGAAGGGTGGGTAGGATTGTGCGCACGGCCACGGATAGATTAGCCCCGCGATTGCCCCCTTGTTTCCTGCTGCGGGTAACGCCTTCGGCTAACCGCAACTCTTACAGAGTAGCTACACCTTATAATATATATACCCAGGGTAGAGGCGCTGCACGCCTCAACCCTGGGCTATGA
>OQVT01003427.1_pt1 | contig 10191 bp, 9 predicted proteins | sample 1691561 | NCBI WGS metagenome assembly OQVT01 (sample SAMN03418260, study PRJEB22391) | human gut metagenome | biome: human-gut; feature: organic feature; material: feces | host: Homo sapiens | place: Tanzania | collected 2013-01
GAACACACAGACCCATGAGCGCATCAGTGTGAAGCAGTTGGCTAAGCAGCTGGGCGATGAGTATGTGATACCTTCGATCTATCATGTTTGGGCTTCGTCCGACTTGCTGGAACGTGAGGTTTACGACTTCCTCGGCATTAAGTTCCTCGGTCATCCCGATATGCGCCGCCTCTTCATGCGTAACGACTTTGAGGGTTGGCCTCTCCGTAAGGACTTCGACATGAGTCCCGAGAAGAACCAGTTCCCCATGACCGATGAGCCCGAGAGCGACTGGACTTCAGAGTGGAACCTCACCAAGGATGGCGAGTTGGTGGAAACCAAGCACCGCCTGTTCGACGATGACGACTTCGTTATCAACTTCGGTCCTAACCACCCGTCTACTCACGGTGTGCTGCGTTTGCAGACTGTGGTCGATGGTGAGACCATCAAGCATATCTATCCCCATCTCGGTTACATCCACCGTGGTATGGAGAAGATGATGGAGAGCATGACTTATCCTCAGACCTTGGCTTTCACCGATCGTCTCAATTACCTCTGCGCCATGCACCATCGCCATGCGTTGGTGTCTGTCATTGAGGAGGCTATGGGCGTGGAACTGTCAGAACGCATCCAGTACATCCGTACCATTATGGATGAGCTGCAGCGTATCGACAACCACTTGCTCTTCCTCGGAACCTGCGCACAGGACCTCTCGGCTCTTACCGCATTCCTTTATTGCATGCGCGACCGTGAGCATCTGCTCAACGTTATGGAGGAGACCACGGGTGGCCGTCTGATTCAGAACTATTACCGCATTGGCGGTTTGCAGGATGATATCGATCCCAACTTCGTGCAAAACACCAAGGCATTCTGTAATTACATGCGCCCCATGGTGCAGGAGTACCTCGATGTCTTTGGTGATAACGTCATCACCCACAAGCGTTTGGAGGGTGTGGGCTACATGAATCTTGAGGATTGCGTCAACTACGGCGTTACAGGTCCAGCAGGTCGTGCCGCTGGATGGCATAACGATGTTCGTAAGAATCATCCGTATGCTGTCTACGATAAGGTCGATTGGAAGGAAATCACTGGCACTGGTGCCGACTCTATGGAGCGTTATATGATCCATATTAAGGAGATTTACCAGAGCCTCGATATCATCATGCAGTTGATCGACAACATCCCCGAGGGGGAGTTCTACATCAAGCAGAAGCCTATCATTAAGGTTCCTGAGGGACAGTGGTACACCAGCGTTGAGGGTGGAGCCGGTGAGTTTGGTGTCTATCTCGACAGCCGTGGCGACAAGAGCCCGTACCGTTTGAAGATGCGTCCTATGGGTCTCACCTTCGCAGGTGCGTTCGATAAGATGTTGCGCGGACAGAAAGTGGCCGACCTCATCGCTACAGGTGCCTCGATCGACTTCGTGATCCCCGATCTCGACCGCTAATAATATAATAAGGTAATATAGTAAAAACAAAACATTCGCATCAATGTTTGACTTCCAAATAGTTACAACATGGTTTGACAACCTTCTCCGACAGACCCTTGGCCTCGGTGATTTTTGGTCAATCCTTATCGAATGTGTCATGGTGGGCCTGATCATTCTGACCATCTACGCCCTCATTGCCATGTTCATGATATTCTTTGAGCGTAAGGTCTGCGCCTGGTTCCAGTGTCGCCTTGGCCCTATGCGTGTGGGTCCCTGGGGTGTCTTCCAGGTGTTGGCCGACGTGCTGAAGATGCTCATCAAGGAGATCTTCGGTGTCGACCGTTCCGACAAGTTCCTCTATGCGCTCGCTCCCTGCTTGACCATCGTGGCCAGTGTGGGTACGTTCTCGTTCCTTCCTTGGAACAAGGGTGCGCAGGTTCTCGACTTCAACGTAGGTGTGTTCATGATTACCGCCATCAGTTCTATTGGTGTGCTGGGTGTCATTCTCTCTGGTTGGGGCTCAAATAACAAGTACTCTGTGGTGAGTGCCATGCGTGGTGCCGTACAGATGATCTCTTATGAGATGTCGCTCGGTCTTTGCATGGTGATTGCAGTTGTGCTTTGTGGCACAATGCAACTTAGTGGTATCGTTGAGGCGCAGACTGGCCCTTGGAAGTGGCTCATCATTCAGGGTCATATTCCTGCCATCGTGGCTTTCTGCATCTTCCTTATCGCTGGTAACGCTGAGGCCAACCGTGGCCCGTTCGACTTGGCTGAGGCCGAGAGTGAGCTGACTGCTGGTTACCATACTGAGTATAGCGGTATGGGCTTTGGTTACTTCTATCTGGCTGAGTATCTGAACCTTGTGGTTATCTCCGGTTTGGCAGCAGCCATCTTCCTCGGTGGTTGGGCTCCGCTCAACATCGGTGTTGACGGCTTCGACACGGTGATGAACTACATCCCTGGCTTTGTCTGGTTCATTGGTAAGACGCTTGCAGTGATCTGGGTTTTGATGTGGGTTCGTTGGACCTTCCCCCGTCTTCGCATCGACCACATCCTGATACTCGAGTGGAAATACCTCATGCCGCTCACGCTCATCACGCTCGTTGTTATGACGGCTTGTGTGGCCCTCGGCCTGACGTTTTAATTCATGGATCATTAACGTAAACAAAAATTAAATCATCAAATATGTCTGAATCATATTTTGGCGGTATTAAGGATGCTGTCAAGACTTTGGCTACCGGCCTGAAGGTGACCATGAAGGAATACTTCACGCCTAAGTCAACAGAGCAGTATCCTGAGAACCGAAAGACCACGTTGCACGTGAGTCCTCGCCACCGCGGACGTCTTGTTTTCAGCCGCGTTGAGAGCCTCGATGACCCGCAGGCCGTAAAACGCGGTCTGAAGGTTGGCGACTACAAGTGCACAGCTTGCACGCTGTGTGAGAAAGCATGTCCCAACGGCACCATTAAGATTGTGTCGCACATGGAGACGGACGAAGAGACAGGGCGCAAGGCAAAGGTGCTCGACGATTACATCTATGATCTTGGCGACTGCATGTTCTGCGAGCTCTGCGTCAATGCATGTAATTTCGGTGCCATTCATTTCACCAACGATTTTGAGAATGCGGTCTTCGACCGTTCCAAACTGGTGTTGCACCTCGACAAGGAGGTCTATGAGGGTGGTTCGTTGCCCAATCTCATTGATGGCGGCGCTCCTCTGACAATTGGAGAGTTTAACACTAAAACCAAATAACCGACTATGGCAAGTTTAGCGCATATCATTATTTTCACCATCTTAGCCGTAGTCATCCTTGGCTCAGCTATCCTGTCGGTGATGAGCAAGAGCATCATGCGATCAGTTACATTCTTGCTGTTCGTGCTCTTCGCTATCGCAGGCATCTATTTCATGTTGGGGTACACCTACCTTGGCGCAGCTCAGATTTCTGTGTACGCCGGTGGTATCACCGTACTTTATATGTTTGCCATTCAGCTCGTCAGCAAGCGTTCTCTGCAAGGTCTTACCGAGCGCATCAAGCTGTCGCGTGTGCTTCAGGGCGCCCTTCTCTCATTGGCCGGACTGGTCACTGTGGGTGTGGTGTTGCTGAAGAACCAGTTCATCGTGAAAGCTGTGGCAGGTTCCATTGAGGAGTATGACATGAGCCAGGTGGCGCAGGCCATCGTTGGTTCTGATAAGTATCAGTATGTTCTGCCGTTCGAGTTCATCTCAGTGTTCCTGCTGGCTTGTATCATCGGTGGTGTCTTAATTGCAAGAAAGGAGGACAAGAAATGATTCCTGTAGAGTTTTATTTGGTGCTTAGCACCCTGTTGTTCTTTATCGGTGTCTTTGGCTTTGTCACCCGTCGCAACCTTGTGGCTATGCTGATCTCCGTCGAGTTGATTCTCAACTCTGTGGACTTGAACTTTGCGGTGTTCAACCGCCTGCTCTTCCCTGGTCAGCTTGAAGGCATGTTCTTCACGTTGTTCTCCATCGGAGTGGCAGCTGCCGAGACAGCCGTGGCTTTGGCTATCATCATTAACGTTTACCGTAACTATCGCAGTGACCAGGTGAACAGTATTGAAAACATGAAATTCTAATATCGCACAATGGAATACAGTTATTCATTTTTAATACTTCTTCTCCCCTTCTTGAGCTTCCTGGTCTTGGGATTGCTCGGTATGAAGATGAAGAAGCCCGTCGCTGGACTCATCGGCACGGCAGTACTGGGTGTGCTGTGGTGCATGAGCCTTTATACGGCTTATAACTATTTCTTCGCTGAGGGACGTGGCGCCGACGGTTTGTTCCCCACGGTGACGGTGTTCAACTTCACTTGGATGAAGTTCACTGAGCTGTTGACCTTCAACATCGGCTTCCGTCTGACACCTATCAGCGTGATGATGCTCATCGTCATTACGACTGTTTCCTTCATGGTTCACATCTATTCGTTTGGCTACATGGCCGAGCGTGATGAGAACTATAAGAAGGAGGAGTATGAGCCTGGTTTCCAGCGTTTCTATGCTTACTTGAGCTTGTTCACCATGTCTATGTTGGGCTTGGTGGTGGCCACTAACATCTTCCAGATGTATCTGTTCTGGGAGCTCGTGGGTGTTTGCTCATACCTGCTCATTGGTTTTTACTATCCCAAGCATGCTGCTGTGCACGCATCCAAGAAGGCATTCATCGTTACCCGTTTCGCCGACTTGTTCTTCCTCATCGGTATCCTGTTCTACAGCTACTATGTTGGAACGTTCAACTATGACCTGACGGCCGATCCTTCTTTGGTGATGAAGTTGCCTGGAGCCGCTTACTTCCTGCCGATGTCGCTCTTCCTGATGTTCATCGGTGGTGCAGGTAAGTCAGCTATGTTCCCCTTGCACATTTGGTTGCCCGATGCCATGGAGGGTCCGACCCCTGTGTCTGCTCTTATCCACGCCGCTACGATGGTTGTGGCAGGTGTCTATCAGGTAGCTGCTTTGATGCCTATTTGGGTGGCTTACGCTCCCAACACCTTGCATTACATCGCTTACATCGCAGCCTTCACTGCTTTCTACGCAGCCGCAGTTGCTTGCTGCCAGAGCGATATTAAGCGTGGCTTGGCTTTCTCAACCATCTCTCAGATTGCTTACATGCTCACCGCCCTGGGTGTGGTGACTGCCATGGAAGGTGAGGGTAGTGTTGGTTACATGGCTTCCCTGTTCCACCTGTTCACCCACGCCATGTTCAAGGCTTTGTTGTTCCTCTGCTCAGGTGCCATCATTGTCATCATCGGCTCCAACTTCAAGGAGTACATGGGAGGATTGCATAAGTATATGCCTATCACCAACATCTGCTTCCTCATTGGTACGATTGCCATCAGTGGATTCTGGCCTTTGGCAGGTTTCTTCTCAAAGGATGAGATTGTTGACGCTTGCTTCCACTTCTCACCGTATCTTGGTTACTTCATGACATTGGTTAGTGGTATGACCGCTTTCTATATGTTCCGTCTTTACTATGTCATCTTCTGGGGTGACAGTTACTACGAGCAGGATCCCGACCACCGTCGCAAGCCCGCCGAGGTTCCCTTCATCATGTGGGGTCCGTTGGTGTTCTTGTCAGTGATCAGCATCTTCGCAGGTTGGATTCCTTTCGGCCACTTTGTGTCATTGGATGGTCACGTTGAGGAGATTGCTTTGCAGCACTTCCATTTCGGAACCACAGCTTGGATGTCTTTGGCTGTTGCAACGATTGGCTTCGCTCTCGCTACTTACATGTACGCACCGAAGCATAATCCGCTGCCCAACAAGTTGGCTACCGCCATGCCTAAGTTGCACAAGGCCGCTCTCAATCGTTTCTACATTGACGACGCTTGGCAGTTCTTCACACACAAGATTGTCTTTGGTTGCTTCTCTATCCCCATTGCATGGTTCGACCGCCACGTTATCGATGGCATGTTCAACTTCTCAGCTTGGGCAACACAAGAGGGTGGTCAGGCCATCCGTCCGTGGCAGAGTGGAGATGTGCGCCAGTATGCCGTTTGGTTCCTCACGGGTTCAGTGGCTCTGACACTTATCCTGCTGTGCATTTAACTAACATCCCAACACCAAACAACTAAAAGAAAATGACATTTTTAACATTATTCGTCGTTATACCCGTCGTGATGTTGCTGGCCTTGTGGCTTGCTCGCAACGACAGTCAGGTTCGTGGCGTGATGGTGGTTGGCTCCACGGCATTGCTTGCTCTTGCCATCTACCTTGTCTTAGCGTTTGTCAATGCGCGCGAGACAATGCCTGCCGAACAATATCCCTTCCTTTTCGGCACGGCAATCCCTTGGTTTGAACCGCTCAACATCTATTATAGAACCGGTGTTGATGGCATCTCTGTGGTTATGTTGCTGCTGAGTTCCATCATCGTCTTCACAGGTACGTTCGCCAGTTGGCAGCAGCACCCCATGCAGAAGGAGTATTTCCTTTGGTTCACCTTGCTGTCTGTCGGTGTGTATGGTTTCTTCATCTCTGTCGACTTGTTCACCATGTTCATGTTCTACGAGGTGGCACTGATTCCTATGTATCTGCTGATTGGCGTCTGGGGTACAGGTCCTAAGGAGTATTCAGCCATGAAGCTGACCCTGATGTTGATGGGTGGTTCAGCCCTTCTGATCATCGGTATCCTTGGTATCTATTTCTTCAATGGCCAGTTTAGCGGTCAGTACACCATGAGTGTTGTTGAGATTGCTCAGCTCCACGCCATTCCCGCCTTCATCCAGAAGATTTTCTTCCCGTTCATCTTCATCGGTTTTGGTATCCTCGGAGCTCTGTTCCCCTTCCACACATGGTCTCCCGATGGTCACGCTTCAGCGCCTACGGCTGTGTCAATGCTGCACGCTGGTGTGCTGATGAAGCTTGGAGGTTATGGTTGCTTCCGTGTGGCTATGTACCTTCTTCCAGAGGCTGCTCAGCAGTTGTCTTGGGTCTTCTTGATTCTCACCACTATCTCTGTGGTCTATGGTGCCCTGTCGGCTTGTGTTCAGACCGACCTGAAATACATCAACGCCTACTCATCTGTGTCACACTGTGGTATGGTGCTCTTCGCCCTGGTCATGATGACTCAGACCGCTTGCACCGGTGCCATTCTTCAGATGCTCTCTCATGGTTTGATGACCGCCCTCTTCTTCGCCGTCATTGGTATGATTTATCACCGTGCTGGCACGCGTGATGTTCGCAAGTTGGGTGGTTTGATGAAGGTTATGCCTTTCCTCGCAGTGGGTTATGTGATTGCCGGTTTGGCCAACCTCGGTCTTCCTGGCTTCTCAGGTTTCGTAGCTGAGATGAACATCTTTGTTGGAGCTTTTGAGGTGAACGACACGTTCCACCGCGCTTGCACCATCATTGCTTGTACATCTATCGTCATCACGGCTGTTTACATCCTTCGTGTTGTAGGTAAGATCTGCTACCAGAAGGTTGCCGATGAGTCGTTCTTCAAGTTGACCGATGCCACTTGGGATGAGCGCGTTGCCGTTGGTGGACTGATTCTCTGCGTCGCCGGACTTGGTTTGGCTCCTCTGTGGGCTCAGAACATCATCAACGATGCTGTGGCCCCGATGATTCATCACATCATGGGAACTGGTGCTGTTGCAGGTATGTAATGTATCAATTTTAAATTTGGATATAACAATGATGAATATAGATTATAGTCAGTTTTTAAACATGATCCCTGAGGTGACCTTGATGGCCGCTTTGATGATTGTGTTCATTACAGACCTGTTTACCGCAAAGAAACCCGGCGAAGCACGCAACCGCAACTGGTTTAATCCTCTTGTATGCGTACTGATGCTGGCCCATATCTTCATTAACATCTGGCCCACCGAGGCTTCCACAGCTTTTGGTGGCATGTATATGACCAATGGCAGCGTGGGTGTCATTAAGACTATCCTCGCCTTCAGTGTGCTCATTGTCTTTGTGCAGTCGCGCGAGTGGTTACAGCGTGAGGACACCAACTTCAAGGAGGGTGAGTTCTATGAGTTGGTTCTCGCAACCCTGTTGGGTATGAACATGATGGTTTCTGCCAATCATTTCCTGCTCTTCTTCCTGGGTCTTGAAATGGCTTCTGTTCCTATGGCTTGCTTGGTTGCTTTCGATAAGTATCGTCACAACTCAGCCGAGGCCGGTGCTAAGTTTATTCTTACCGCCACCTTCTCAAGCGGCGTTATGCTCTATGGCATCAGCTTCTTGTATGCAGCCACTGGCACACTCTACTTCGATGATGTGATGGCTAACATCTCAGCCACTCCTCTTTGCATCCTTGGCATGGTGTTTTTCTTCAGCGGCTTGGGCTTCAAGATTTCCTTGGTTCCCTTCCATTTCTGGACAGCCGACACTTACCAGGGTGCTCCTACCACAGTGACAGGTTATCTCAGCGTTACCTCTAAGGGTGCTGCGGCCTTTGCACTTTGCGCCATCCTGATGAAGGTTTTCGCCCCCATCGTGGAGTATTGGCAGATCATGTTGATGGTTGTCATCGTGTTGTCAATCACCATCGGTAACCTGTTCGCCATCCACCAGAAGGATCTGAAGCGCTTCATGGCCTTCAGTTCTATCTCTCAGGCCGGCTATATCATGCTTGCTGTGGTTGGCAATTCAGCCATGAGCGTCACAGCCCTGTCCTACTACGTGCTCATCTACGTGGTGGCCAACCTCGCAGTGTTTTCTATCATCGCAGCTGTTGAGGAGAATAACGGTGGTGTTGTCAACATGAACGCTTACAATGGCTTCTATAAGACCAATCCCCGTTTGGCCTTCCTTCTGACGTTGGCTCTGTTCTCATTGGGTGGAATTCCTCCGTTCGCAGGTATGTTCTCGAAGTTCTTCGTGTTCATGGCTGCGGCCAATGGCGCACAGGTCACCACGGCTATTGGTGCCACCATCTATGCTGTGGTGTTCATCGCCTTGGTGAATACGGTGATCTCACTGTATTACTATCTGCTCATCGTGAAGGCCATGTTCATCAGCGATAACGAGAATCCATTGCCTACCTTCAAGAGCTCTTGCAGCACGAAGATGGCTTTGGCTATCTGCACACTGGGCGTTGTTGCCTTCGGTGTGTGCAGCATCGTTTACAACTGGATTCACGCTGCCTCTGTGATGTAATTCAGGCGTTAGGCACTCTTGGCCAGCCTTGACGGTGTCATTCCGTATATAGGTTGACACTATAAATAGAACAAGCCACTTTGGAGAATTCTCCAAAGTGGCTTGTTGCATGTTAGCTTTTGGCCATTCGCAACGGCGCACCCATAGGTTGCATAATGGCTTTTCGATGATGAGTGGGTGATGGTAAGCGGTATGGAGGGTTGCTATATGCACCAAGCGCTCCGGGCTTTGAGGCGGTAGCGGCTTGGTGCGCTTTTTGGAGGGAGGGGGGAAGGTGGCGACAAATATGTCGCCAAAAATGGCTTTCGCGAGACTACTTTTCTTTGTGGTTCGCTTTTTGTGGTTTGCTTTTCCTGTGGGTGGGGTAGAGGGTTTGCCGTGCACCTACTTTGGGGGAGCGTTTAGTGCTTGCCTTTCAGCGTTTGCTCAAAGAGAACCTTTGCGGTTTTGCCTGATCGGAACACATAGTGGAACCTGAAACCTGCATCTTTATACGCCTTGCTTTGCGTGTTCTTGTCGAGGTCGTCTTGCAGCGCCTGCTTCAGACTGGCTTTGTGCTGATTGATGATTTCTGCGTTGTCGGCTTCGTCGCGAAGCGTGTAAAAATAGTGGAATGTCTTGTCGGCTCGTGTAAACGTAATGCTGTCTGTGCGCTGGTTGTCAGTGAAGGGAGTGGGGCAGTAGCGCTCTGTGTAGTCCCTGGCGTCGCGCTCGGCGCGATCTTCCAATGAGTCGTGATGACAAGCGGTGAACAGCGTCATGCTAATGGCTGCCGTGAGAATGGGTATGATGGCCTTTTTCATAAATTGATATTTGCATTTTTATTAGTTTATACGCAGCTTGTGAATGGAAAGACTTAGTGTATAGTCCATGCTGCTTGGCGGTTTGTTGAGCGCCATGAGCGCTTGTTCTCAAATGGTCGAGCACCGCCTATCTTTTGCAAAGGTAACAAAACGTTTAGATAAAGCGATATGGAAGGACGGAAAAAGTTGGGATGTTTGAGGAACTTGTTGCTTGTTGCCAATATGTAGCGCATTGAACAATAGTTAAAAACAAAGAAAATAGCCATTTTTTGTTAACGAATGTCGTTTCAATGTCCTTTTTGCCCTATCTTTCCTCTATAAAACAAAAAATGAATATCTCCGCAAAAGGTAACTAAAC
>OQVT01003428.1_pt1 | contig 10185 bp, 9 predicted proteins | sample 1691561 | NCBI WGS metagenome assembly OQVT01 (sample SAMN03418260, study PRJEB22391) | human gut metagenome | biome: human-gut; feature: organic feature; material: feces | host: Homo sapiens | place: Tanzania | collected 2013-01
TTCAAAAATAATAATTCATGAACATTTATGGCTCATTGATGGACATTTTTGACTACCCCAAAGCGCGAAGCGCAAATAAAAGTCTACCTTAAAGAATATGCGAGCATTCAGGACAAAGGCCTACTAATACATAATTGGCAGAGGTAAGTTTGAAACCTTTGGGCAAGGGAACACTGGGAACGGGTAAACCACGCAAACAAAAAGTGCGTCCACAACGTTCACAACGAAAATGTGTGTGCAAATCGTTGAGGGATGTTCCATTGTGTGTTTCGCCACAATGACAATTGGGCGAACATAAGGCATATTTGGTCATGCCCGTACCATCCTCAACACAATGAACCAAGTGGTGCGAAAGAAAAAGCGTAAGCGTGCGGAAGATGCTCGACTTGTCCACCGTAGCCAATCGACCTTCTAAGTCACTCAGCGAAAGCGCACAATCAGCACGCTCCAATTCATTAAGCACTAACACACGTACCGAAGTAGGACGAATATTTCTCAATGCAAAAAGTTCGTCACTACCCAGGTGTTCGTTGTGTTCGTGCAGCGTATGATCAGCATAATCCTTCATAAAGCAGCATTTTTTTTAAAGAGAGAGAGGTTATCCCAAACAAAAACCCCTTCGGCTACATTGATAAAAAGCAGCAGAAGGGGATATCGCAGTAGGTGTTCAAAATTATTTTATTTCGCCTTGAAATAAATTCGAACACCTACTTAAAGAAGTATGAAAAGTTTATCGAATGATAGTAGCCTCACGATCAGGACCAACCGAAACAATCTTAATAGGCGTGTCGGTAGCCTTTTCGATGTAAGCAATGTAGTCGGCAAATGCTTGGGGGAAATCCTTTTCAGCACGTACACCTGTGATGTCTGCCTTCCAACCAGGAAGTTCCTCATAAACAGGCTGCCAACCTTCAGTGTCATAAGGCATCTCAGTAATGGTTTCACCATCCTTGGTGTAAGCAGTACATACCTTAATTGTGTCGAAACCATCGAGCACATCACCCTTCATCATAACGAGGTCTGTTACACCGTTAATCATAATAGCATACTTCAAAGCTACAAGATCTAACCAACCACAACGACGGTTACGCCCCGTTACTGCACCATATTCATTACCAATATGACGGATGGTATCTCCAGTCTCATCAAAGAGTTCTACGGGGAAAGGACCACCACCTACACGGGTGCTGTATGCTTTGAAAATACCAAACACATGACCAATTGCATTGGGAGCAATGCCCAAACCTGTACATACACCACCGCTGGTAGTTGAAGATGACGAAACGTAGGGATAAGTACCGTGGTCAATGTCGAGCAATGAACCCTGTGCACCTTCAGCCAACACGTTCTTACCTTCTGCCAAAGCGTGGTTAATTTCGTATTCTGTGTCGGTAAGGTTAAACTTACGCATGTATTCCACACCCTTCAACCAACGTTCTTCCTCTTCAGTAAGATCGTAGTCAGTGTAATGAAGGTCGCGCAAGATTTGTTCGTGGCGAGCCTTGAGTGCAGCATATTTCTCGTCGAAGTTGTGCAAGATATCACCTACACGCAAACCTACACGAGCAGCCTTGTCGCTATAAGTAGGACCAATACCCTTGCCTGTAGTACCAACCTTGTTTTTACCCTTTGCTGCCTCATAAGCACGGTCAAGAACACGATGCGTAGGCAGAATAAGGTGAGCACGACGACTAATGTGCAAACGATTGGTCAACTCATAACCCGCTGCTTCAAGTTCTTGAGCCTCAGCCATAAAGAGGTCGGGAGCAATTACGCAACCGTTACCAATAATGTTGATTTTGCTTTCGTCGAAAATACCTGAAGGAATAGAACGGAGCACGAACTTCTTACCATCGAAAATAATGGTGTGACCAGCGTTGCATCCGCCAGCAAAACGTGCTACAACGTCGTAACGCGGTGTAAAATAGTCTACTACTTTACCTTTGCCTTCGTCTCCGAATACGATGCCTAACAAAGCATCCACTTTACCTTTTGCCATATCTGTTTTAAGATGATGATTTCTGTGTGTTAAAAGTCTTGCTTTCAAGTTCTTTGCTAAAAACGTGCGTTTTAGCATTGTGCGCAGACCTTTCGCAAGCAAAGTTAAGCTATTTTGATGGAGTGGAAAAGCATTTCCCTCTTTTTTTGCGCATTGCAAGGTACCAATGCTGTGAAAGCGAAACTTTTTGCCGACTATTGTTTGCGACTCATTAGCCAATTGTTTGAAGCATACGTTCGGCTGCAGCCTCTTGTTCTTCGCCCAAATCCATAAATTTAATAACGCTTTTGCTGGCAGCGCGTCCCACCTTTGTGTTGGCATGAGGCAAGATGGTAGCTGCTTGATCTAAAAATTCGGCTGCATCGCGTTCGTTGGGCACAAAGCCTTGCATAAAGAGGCGTGCAAGCAACAAATAGCCACAAAGTTGATACATCTCGCCTTCTGCTGCAATCCACTCAAATGCTTTGCTCGAGGCCCAAGGTTGCTGACTAAAAAGGTGCATCACGGTGCATTCTGCCTCTTCCACATACTGCATTTGTTCTACCCACACTTCGGCTAACTCGGCATCCATCTCAGCAGGAGGCATCAACATGCCTGCCAGCAAACGACATTCGCGAATGTTTTCTTTCCACAAGGCTGCAGCCAAGGCATAAGTATGGGGTAACTCTTGTGCCATTTCTTGCAAGCGTGGCAACTCCACACCAAATATCACCTTATAGTTCAAACCCTTATCGCGCATCGAAGCACTTACAGGACCATTCATTACGCCTCGCAGCGAACGTTTAATGTAGCGCAGCTGTTCTGCCAATTCTTCGTTTTGTATAGTCATTTCTTTTTTCGTTTTTATTTAAGGTGCAAAGTAATAAAAAAAGCGTGACCCTCAAAAGGGTTTAGCAAATCAAGTTTCAGATTCTGCGCAAGTTATTCGTTTTCAGTCAAAAATGTCTTTGTGTTTTTCGTCAAAAAGGGCTTTGTTTTTTGGGGTCAAAAAAGTCTTTGTTTTTTTTCGACATAAATGTCTTTGTGTTTTTCGTCAAAAATGTCCATCAATGAGCCATAAATGTTCATGAATAATTATTTTTGAATTTCATTCGAAAATTCATTCGAAAATTAATTATTACAAAGTGCTGAATATCAGCACTTTCAGTTTATTATTCAATTTTTAGGCACAAGAAAGAATAGCATGCTGCTTGTGACAACATGCAACTATTGAATAGGCATTTACGTTTTAAAACGACCGGATGGTCAGGAAATTTCATTCGCGTGCTCGCAGCAACAATCTTTGCCTCTCAGTCGTTTAGGTCAGTTTCCATATCAAGCTCATAGTCTCAGTAATAATCGACCTTAGGATTGTACGCCCTATGCGCTTTGTGTCTCGGGCAAATCCTCTCCGAGTAACTTTTTGAGTTGTTCGCGATGATACTTTATTTGAGCATCCTTTCGTTTTGTAACTATATAGTCTTCTCCTAATTCTTTGTAGGCTGTGCCGTCTTTGAGCATGTGATATACCACTTTGAGCATCTCTGCGGCAATCGCGACTAATGCGCGTTTCTTTCCTCTGCGAGCTGCAAGTCGTTTGTATCTGGCAGAAAAGTAGGTTCCTTTGGTTCGGGTTGCACACCACGCACATTCTGTCATGATAGTCTTAGTAGCTTTGTTTCCGTGGTTGGTGTGTGAACTTTTTTTTTGCCTGCGCTCTCGTTATTGCCTGGTGCCAAACCTGCCCAAGATGTCAGATGTTCAGCCGTTGGAAAAACATCCATGTCTACACCTATTTCTGCAAGTAATTCTCGCAAAGAATTCGTGGACATTCCTGGAATTTCGCAAAGTTTTCTGATGCGTTCCTCTATAGGTTGCATCCTTCGTTCGATTTCCTTGTCAAGGTGGTCTATCTCTGCCTCTATATTAGATATGCTGGTACGGATAGCTCTAATCATGAATATGTGATGTTCGGTGAACTTTCCCTCTACAGCCAAAGCGATTTCCTCTTTCGTTGACTTGAGTTTCCAATGCGTACAAAGTTCTGACAACTTTTCGGGGTTGGTTTCACCAGCTATCACTGCATCTATTACAGCAGTACATGTTTTGCCACGAATATTGGAGAACACACTTGAAAGTTTCAGATTGGCATCCTCAAATATTCGAATCATCCGGTTGTGTTCAGCAGCTTGCTGCTGAACCAGCTTCCTACGATACCGAGTCAAATCCCTCAAATCGCGTTGGCTTCTGCAAGGGACAAAACTGCCTTTAAGTAGTCCTGCCCTAAGTAACTTGCATATCCATGCGGAATCTTTCTTGTCAGTCTTATGTCCAGGAACATATTTGATATGACGGGCATTTACAACCATGATTGTAAAACCGCCGGTCTCAAGAATGTTAAGCACAGGTTTCCAATAAACGCCTGTACTCTCCATAGCTACATGTGTCACTCTTAGTGTCAATAGCCATTCTTTCAATTCTGTTAAAGATCTCGTCGTCGACTGAAACGTGCGGGTTTCTTGGGTTATGCCCGTTCCATTGACTGTTGCCACAATTTCCTTCTTGTGTATATCCAGACCGCATCCGCGTTCCACTACTTCTTCGAAGGTAACTTCTTTGGGTTGTTTCTGCTTTGCCATATGGGTACATATTAGTTAATGTGGCAAATATAGCTAATTATTGTGGTTAATGCCACTTTTCATTCCCTTTGGCGAAAGCCCATTCATGTACGTTTCCATAAATAACCCCTTTCGGGGTTGGGCTGGCGCATGAAGCAATGTTTCGACAAAAATGTCTTTGTTTTTTTAGTCAAAAATGTCCATCAATGAGCCATAAATGTTCATAAATAATTATTTTTGAATTTCCGTAAATAAACCCCTTTCGGGGTTGGGCTGGCGCATGAAGCAATGTTTTTGTTTTTTGCATATCACTTAAGGTAAGCCCTATTTTTTCTTGCAGCGAGTAGGATATACCCAATGAGTATAATGAAGGCAATGAGGATGCTAATTATTTGTGTGGCATATTTTTCGGGTTCAACCCAAAACTCTCTGAAAAAATCAAGACGTCCGAGTACCTCTACTGGCACCCAAAACACAACCACTGTAGCTATAGCCATGCGGATGTTGGCACCCCACGACGAAATAGTAAGTTGCTTTTTAAAGATGAACAGACTGCCCAATAGGCAGGCTGCAGCTACAATGCTGGTTATGGGATGTCTGTCGCCAAGGAAATTCTTGTCGTAGCAGAACATAAGTAGCAAGTAGCTTGCCCAAAGAATCATGTTCAGTTCCATAAAAGTAACAATACTTGTGTGATGTGTCATAGGTCGGGCTGCAATCTCGTTTTTGCGCGAACGCAGTAGCACACGTTGCCACCAGTTAATAAAGTTACACCCGTTCTTGGTAGAGAAGATATAGAGCGTCATTACCATTATCCACATGCCAAATGAGGCAGGAAGAATAAGATATTCCGGACGGGTAACTACTTCGCCATTCTCTATTTCGGGTTGTGTACCCCATCGGGTAGCATAGTATTGAAAGAGAAACTCAACCCAACCTGTCCAAAAAAGTAGACCACCGATAAGTCCGAAAAAGGTTTGCTTGGTATTTCCTTTTACAAAAACCCCAGTTATCACAATGAGTAATCCCATGAGTCCCATAAAAAAGGCTGAATAGTGCAAGACCTCGGGCGTCATGGTTTTCTCCATAATAATCATGAGTGCATGACCCAAGGGCATCGTAAAGAGTACTACAAGAAAGGAAGCAATTGACTTCCACCAATTTGTTTTCATTTTCGTCATTTACTTAGAAGAGTTTTTTAAAATCAATCTTACTTAGAAGGTTTTTTAAATTCAATCTTACTTAGAAGAGTTTTTAAAATCAATCGACATTCCGATTTGGAAATTTATTCCATCTGTAATCGGACTGTTAAGGTAATAATATTGGGGTCTATATCCCAATAGGTTGTCTAATGCCGCAGTCACTTTTACCGCATTCCCAATGCGTTGCACCAAGGAGAGTTTCCAAAGCGTGTAGGCAGGATATTTCACTTGAATGGTACCCTTGCTCACATCATAGTAGTCTTTATATTCCACATTCTTTACGCCCGAAAGTACACGTCCTTGCAAACCAACATTCAGTCCATATCGTTTGCTAAACTGATGATCGTAATCTACGCGGGCATTCAGTGCATGCTGACGAGCTGGGATGTACTGATTGTTGATGGTATTGCCATTCCCATCTTTAGCCAACTGTTCTTTTGTGTAGGCATAAGTGATGCGAGCGCTCATGCCGTTGCGCCATTTGGCTTGAACTCCCATATCGCCTCCATACACATTGTAGTCGTCGAGATTGGCATAAGGCAGATAAGGCAACTTGTCGGTGGCAGACTTAAAGTAGGGTGCTGAGGTTGCCAGTTTGTTCTTCACCTTATTATAATAGACCGATGCGGTAAAGTTGTAGCGGCTTCGGGTGTATTCGGCAGAAAGGTTGAAGTTGTGGCTCGTTTCCGACTTCAAGTTTGCATTGCCTTCCACAATCCATATTCCTGCCATGTCAAAATTATAATACTTCTCTTTCAGAGTGGGTGCTCTGAAGCCCATGCCGTAGCCAGCACGAAGGGATAGGTTGTGCAAGGGCTTGTAGCAGATGTTGAGTTTAGGTGTGAGGTGCGACTCTTTACCATCCGAGAAATAATCATACCGTAGCGCACTCACAACCTCCCATTGGTTGTTGATGCGCCAATCATATTGAGCAAATACATCCCAACTGTCTTGTTCGCGTATTTCACCATTCAAGTTGGTGTTGAAGAGGTAGTCGTGCATCCAATCAGCACCTAAGGTTAGCACATCGCCCCTATTAAACGAGTGGTTATGGAGCAATCGGAAAGTGTTTTGCACATTACTATAGTCGCGAATGTCAAGGTGCGTAATGCGTTGATAGTCCGATTTGTCATATTGGTCGAAAGCATAACTAAGTTGCAATTCGTCTTGCGTTGTTAGCTTCCAATTCATGCGGAGTCCACCTGTAAAGTCGCGATAACGTTCGGGTTGGTCAACCGACCTTACTGTTTCGCGAAAAAAATATCCAGCACGTCCCGTAAGGTTAAAGTTTTGATTGGGGCTCCACACCAATTGATCTTTAAAGTGCATAGTCTTGTCACCATATATAGTAGAAATGATGCGGGTTACGGGGTTTGAGGCACTCTGCACATTATAATTGTCTATGCGGTTGATGTTAGCAGAAAGTTGGTTGTTCCAATGTTTATTGCTCAGTCCTAACGATGCACCATATCGTTGCTCATTGTGTTTAGCGTAACGCGCATTTACGTTGAGTGTCCAAGGTTGTTTGTTGCGTTTGGTAATGATGTTGATAACTCCACCCGTAGCGTTGCTTCCATACAATGCTGAGGCAGCTCCTTTCACAATTTCAATACGCTCAACATTGTCCATATTGAGTCGGGTAAAGTCCACATCGTCCATTGTTTCGCCTGCCAGTCGTTCCCCATCTACAAGAAAAAGCACTCCCTGTCCGCCAAATCCTGAAAAGTTTAGGTGCGTTTGTTGGTTCATGGCATACGAAAATTCAACGCCAGGCAGTTCCTGTTGCAAAAGGTCTTGCACATTCGTGGCGTCTAATTTAGCAATGTCTTTTGCATTGATAACGCGCGTTTGTATGGGAGTGTCTTTCAGAAACTTAGGGGTGCGTGTGCCAGTTACCACCACATCGTTCAAACTAAACATGCGGCTGATAGAATCAAGGCGAGTCTCTTGTGCCATTGTGGTTTGCCATAGAGCACTTGCCATCCAAAAGGAGAGTAAGATTGAATGCTTCATTTATAGCTATTTTCAGTATTGGGGATTGGGCAAAAAAGGTGACGAACCACCCTTTAATAAGGATACTTATAATTTAGGGTGAGGTAGCATTTATCACCTTTAGGCGACAGATAATTTTCAAGTTGCAAAGCAGCATAACTACCATCCTTAAGTCGCAAAATAAACACATGGTTGTTCATGCTGAAGGAGGGTGGCATAGGGGGAATTTCCATGCTGAGCCACGATGAGAGCACACGGTTAATTTCGATGCCTTGCGAGGGAACATAGCCCAACAACATTTGTTCTTGACTATCCCACACTTCGTTTTCAGTCCATTCGTCCTCCGTAAACTGCATGTCTTTAAAAATATCACTACTTTCTGGCAGCTCGTCCATCGAGGTGTAAGCCGTTTCAAGCACAGCACCCCCATTTGTTCTCACATTGTTGCGATGCACAGCAAAAGTCCATTCGGTAGGCGCAGCTTGTGTAGCAGTAGGTGTGAAATAGGCGAACGTATTGTTCTTTATGCCTGCACCAAACACATCAAACCAATACATGTATTGTCCCGGTTTTTTATCGGTGATGGGGGTAGTCACTTTGTCGCCTGTAGCTTCCATCGGAATGGGATAAGCCTCAAATTCAGTTTGGGCTTTGCGCAAGGCTTCTTCGTTACCATCCACCGTGAGCTGATGTAACTGTTTCAGGTCTACATAATACCAATGGCTCCAACTGGTAGCATCCACCACAATCTGTCCCTTAGCAGGAATAATCTCTTGGGGTTGGTCGTAAATATCATCAAAAATACCGTTGCAAGCGGTGAGCATCAGGGCACTCACTCCTGCAACGGTCATTTTTATCAAATTCTTCATCAACGAATTTCTTTTTGGCGTTCGAGTTCGTTATTACATTGAAAGCACGTTCTCGGGCACATCAGTTTGCCTCTCGTTCTACTTATCTTTTAATGATTTTCTTTCCGTTTACAATCACAACTCCCTTGTAGTTCTCATCCACCACCTGACCGTTAAGGTTGTAAATTTTGCCATTCGTATTCTTGTTGTTCTTCACCGTTGCAATGCCAGTATCTTGTTTGTCGAACATGGTGACGATAGCAAAAGGCATGGCACCCATTTGGAAAGTGTTTACAATGTTTTCCACATTGTTACCATTGTACTTCACAAGGATGTTGTTGTCCTTGGCAGCATTAAAGGCATATTCACCATCCATTGTTTTTTTGCCCCCATTTTCTGCTGTGAAGTGAAAAGTCAAACCATCGTTTTTGTAATCGCGATAAAAACCGCCCTTCTCTTGGTCGTATGTCAAGCCCTTTATGGTGTAAGTGCCAAGGGTGAGGTTGCCCATTACGGTGTTATCGAGCGTGTAGGTAGGAATTTCCACATCTACTTTCTGAACATCCTCTTCCATGTATTTGCGCACCTTGTAGGTTACATTGGGATTGGTGTAGTTAAATGCACCACCCACGGTTACGGTGATAGCATTTGTTACGGACTTTACATAATAGCCCTTGATGTCGTAGGTCATGGCAAAGGGCATGGCACCATACGTAAAAACAGCCTTTAGCGTAAGTGAGTTGTCGGCCATGTTGTATGTGCCAGTAAACGATGAGCCTGTAATGTTTTTCTCCTCACCATTAACCGTTACCTGTGAGGCAAAAGTTTGGTCTGCCATCGTTATTACATGGTTTGCGCCCATTGTGAAAGCTATATCCTTAATGGTGAAAGAGGGTATAACAAAATCATCCTTTGTAATCTTCGGAAGGGTTATGTTTCCCGTTGAGGTACTTGTCATTTCAAACTTCACCGTGTCGCTTGCGGTTTCCACATCGGTGGTCAACACATGTGCGGTCGAAGCACCTGCAAAGTTTAATGTACCGTGCATTTGTGCCATCATACTATTTGCCATTAAAGTGGCGAAAACGAGCGTAAAGAATTTCTTCATGTAAATTGGGGTTTAAATGTTTGTGTTGTGTGCTTGGATGGTTCTTGTTCCTTATTGAACCATCCTAACGAATTTCGGAGTGCAAAGGTAGGGGGAGTTCCTTAGGCATACAATACCCTAAAATAGGTAAACAATAGCCTTGTTATTCTCACAGAAACATCCGTTTAATCCGTCAAAATTTCTGATGATGAACAAATACTGGAGTTTCGGATTTAGTCAGGGCGGGCTGAAAGCCCAACAGCACATAGCCCAGGGCAAGCGAAGCGACACCCTGGGTTAAAGCACGTTCGTTAGTGACGCCCTGTAAGGGCAGAAGCTTTATATCTATTTCCAACATTGAATGCTTTTGCCCCTTCAGGGCGTCAATACTATGGCAATCCGTGACCCAGGGTGTCGCTTCGCTTGCCCTGGGCTATGTGCTGTTGCCCTTTCAGGGCGT
>OQVT01003431.1_pt1 | contig 10177 bp, 8 predicted proteins | sample 1691561 | NCBI WGS metagenome assembly OQVT01 (sample SAMN03418260, study PRJEB22391) | human gut metagenome | biome: human-gut; feature: organic feature; material: feces | host: Homo sapiens | place: Tanzania | collected 2013-01
AGGATGAGTTTTTCAAATATTTGTTGTAATGTTGCACTTGCTTTTTGACTCTGCCGGTGATGGTGTAATCCATAATTTCTTGGAATATCAGAGGTGTTGGTTATGAACTATTATTGGCTATCAATAAACAACGACAAGGTCTCAACGGTTGCCTATGCTCCTGAAGGGACACCGGTTTCCCATAATCTGATTGAGATGATGGAAAATAGAGAGGACGTTCCATTCTCATTAGAACTGCGGGAGGTTTTTATAGCCTCAAAACTTATAGTAGGAGAGGTTAGTGATGTCTTTTACGATTATCAGCCTAATAGCCTGGCTTGGCCGATAATGTCTGAAAGGATGAAATCCATAATTGCATCTCATTTGACGGGTTCTGAATGTGTTGAATGGAAGAGCATCATTATCAATGGGAAAGGCATCTCCAAAAAGTATTATATTCCGATGTTCACAAGAAAACTTGACACATTGAATATTAGTGAGAGTGTCTATGTGCCGGTTTCCGGGATAGTTCTGAAGCCGTGTTTTGACAAAGAAAAGACAAAGAATCTATCTGTTATTCATAGCCCTAATCTTTTCTGGCAGATTTCGACTCAAATTTATGTTAATGAGGAGATTAAAAGAGATTTAATCAACTCCGGAATAAAGGAATTATGCTTTAGCAGGGTAAAAGTAGAATAAGGGGAGATATTGACAGATGTCTGAGATCGGAGTATAAAGAATATTCTATTACACGCCCAGAGGAGCATTAACAGGCGATATTGCTCCTGTCGGCTTCGTGCTGATCGCGATGTACCTCCCGATGTTCAAATTGGGGATGACCATTAGTTAGGACTTGTGAATATACCGCCTTGAATCATTACAAGCAGGGGCGAAAAGTTCCCTCGCTTACAGAACGCTTTCATGTTACTGTGCCACAGACGTGGGTGAGGGCACGCTATGGCTGAAAAAGTAAAAGCCTAAAGCTATAGTTTTTCAGTCAAGGTGCCACCAGAGTGGATCACAGTGGCTGTGTGGCTGAAGGTGTTTTGTAAGAAATCATACGCGTCGAATTCTGCTTTCAACGCTTCACACTAACAGTGCCTGGGGGTGCGTCACCCGTCTTGTGGATATGGGGATTCATCCCTACTTGCTTTCCGAGACATTAATCGCTTGTGTGGCGCAGCGTCTTGTCCGTACATTGTGCCAATATAATGACCTGTTTGGACACAAGATAAACATATTCCGCCTCTTGAAAAAGAGGCGGAATATGTCGGTTCTGATTGTATAGATCGTTACGTTATCCTTTACTTCGCTTTAAGGGAGATTGCAAAACCGCCACCCGGGGCCATGCGGAGGATAAGGTCATCCTCCGAGGTGATTTCCATTTGGCTGATCCTGTAGGCTTGCGGGTTGGTGCGGTAATCCGCATCCGGTGCATCAGAATATATGACGGCATCGAAACACTTGCCAGGTGTCAGAAAAGAAAAATCGACGGTTACGGTACGTGCGTTCTCATCGGTTGTTCCTCCCACGAACCAAGTGTCTTCTCCAAAACTGAAATCTTTTGCGCTTCCTGTAAGCGTTTCCTGTTTTGGCTTGCGTGCGATGACAACATAATCTCCGGGCTCGGCATCAAGGTAGATTGAACGCTCCCAGTCCACCGCCACATCCTTTATGAATTGAAACGCGTCCATAAACCGCTCATAATTCTGAGGAAGATCCGCTGCCATCTGTAAAGGTGAATACATTGTGACGTACAATGACAGTTGATTGGCAATGGTAGCCAGAACCTTGGAGTCATTGCCTCCGGCTTTGCTCAAGTCTTGCTCGAATATGCCGGGAGTGAAGTCCATCGGACCACCGTTCAGGCGTGTGAACTGCAGGATTGTAGTATGCTTTGGCTGTGTGCCTCCGAATGCCTGATACTCTGTGCCACGCGCTGATTCATTCCCGATAAGATTAGGATATGTCCGGCAAAGACCTGTCGGTCGTACCGCCTCGTGCGCATTGACCATAATATGATGCCTTGCCGCTTCTGTCAGAGCATATTGGTAGTGATTGATCATCCATTGACTGTAGTGATGGTCGCCAGGAGTCACGATGTCCCCTACATATCCACTCTTGACGGCATCGTAGCCATAATGATTCATAAGGTTGTAAGCCGCTTCCATATGCCGCTCGTAATTTCTCACGCTTGAAGATGTTTCGTGGTGCATTATGAGTTTGATACCTTTCGAATGGGCATAAGAATTCAATGCGTTGATGTCGAAGTCCGGATATGGAGTGACGAAATCAAACACGTAATCCTTATTGCAATTAGCCCAGTCTTCCCAGCCGATGTTCCAACCCTCTACAAGAACAGCATCAAAGCCATTTGCCGCTGCAAAGTCGATGTATCTGCGGACGTTTTCGTTATTCGCACTGTGACGGCCGCTTGGCTTGGCTGTGACGTAATCCATGCTGTCCAACCTTATTGACTGACAATCACGAGTATATGCCCAATCACCTGCTCCTGAGATCATTTCCCACCACACACCCATGTATTTAACCGGGTGGATCCAGCTTACGTCTTCATAGGCGCAAGGCTCATTCAGATTGAGAATCATCCTGCTTGCAAGCTGCTCTTCCGGGGAAGATGTGACCTGAACTGTTCTCCAAGGAGTCACACAAGGGGTTTGCATGCGACCTTTCCAACCTTGTGCGTCAGGGGTCAGGAAGCTACGGAAAGAGCGGGTTTTCTTATCGTACAAAAGATGCATGCAAGGATAATCCTTCAGAGCCGCTTCGTGAATATTGATGTACAGGCTATCATCGGTGCGCATCTGAAGAGATGTCTGGACTCCGTTCAATGAGAAAGGGGTCTGGGAATCGTTGGCGCATACGGCTTTCTGCAGATTCTCATCTATCTGGTCGAGGCGACATTCCGTGTATTCATATTCCTGTGTGTCGAAGTCTCCAGGAATCCACCAAGCGGTATGATTTCCGGACATTCTGAATTCAGAGAGCTCCTCTTTGATTATAAAGTATGAAAGAAGCTGGTTGTCAGGAAATTCGTAGCGGAATCCCAGACCATCGTCGAATAGACGGAAACGGATGTTCATTCTACGGCCGGTGCTAGGCTGCGATAATCTGACCTCCATTTCGTTGTAATTGTTGAGAACAGTCCTCTCCTCGCCGAGTACAGGAGTCCAAGTCTCATCGAGTGAAGAGAATAACACGGTGTCAACGCAAAAATCTCTGTCGAATGGCTCTGTCGGCTTCGCATCGACTTTCTGAATGGATTGGGCATCGAATACAATCTTCTGAGCTTTGAGAACTCCTCTTAACTCAAAACCAAGATGGCTTGGCAAAACAACAGGTGTGTCTTTGTAATTCAGAGAATATCTCGGCTCTCCTTTTCCGGTGAGTTCAAAGGCCATACACAGGTCGCCGGAAGGAGAGGCCAGCTTGGTTTCAGATGTGGCACAGGACGCCGATTCGACACAGGATGACAAGGTGAATAGAACAAGTATGGTATATAGAGGGTTGAATTTCATTGTGTTAGTTTTTAGAGCATCCTGAAAGGAAGCCTGAATATCTACTTTTCCCCCTTCCCGGATGTATTCTCAAAACACGGCAGGAATGAGGCTGTAATGTGGTGGAATAGCCTGAGGAAAACGACCCCAAATCCTTATGCCGCCACAAATCTCTGATGTTCTCCACATCTTCTTGTTCCAGTCCAAGGACTTCTTTGAAATCTATGCGATAACTGATTTCGGTTTCCTCTCTGTTGAAAAGGCCCAGTATGACATCTCCGTCCTTGGTCTTCCCGAACCAACAGGAACTTGAGGATGCGCTGATGTCCAAAGAATATGGGTCGGCGACAAAGCCTTCTTCATTCAGGGCAAGAAGCTCACGGTTCTTGTAAACCTCCAAAACCTCCTTTGTGGCGGTGTCAAATTCATCGGCGACGCAAAGGGCCGAACCTGCCATCACCATCAGCGAAAACTCGAAACGCATCTCTTCCACATCGCGGAGACTTGCAAGGCGCATGAAATCTCCGTCGGCAATCAACTGGCCAGGCTTCGTAATGTCTGAGAATGCGATGAATCCATCAAAGACATTATCATACTGTGGCCAATAACTTCTATGCCTTCCGCGGCTTCGGTTACTGAGAAAGTCCCATCCACCCTTGAAACAATCATTGCTCACTCGTATCATGTCTCCGTACTTGATTTCCGTCTCCCCATGATTGAAGCAATTCGGCATCACTAGACTGATAAACAAATCATCTCCGGCTTCTTCTTCAATCCACTTAAGCGCCTGGGAATATGCTTCTGTACCATAGTTCCGTTCATAGTTCTCCAGAAAGTCAATCCTCAGATAACTTACACCCAGATTGATAAAATACCGAACATAGCCTTTTATCCATTGTTCCGCGCCTTTCTTGTTCACATCGACCCAAAACAACTCACTGTTGAAGCTGTGGCTACCTACGATGTCGCTTGGTTTTATATCATCCGTGCCTTGTACTTTGGCATTTGAGAAGAAGGCTGCCCTTGTCAACCACATAGGGTTGTAATAGACACCTACCTTCATCCCTTTTTCAGCGATGTATTTATTCCAATACGAAAAACCATTCAGCCACGAACTGTTGTATTTTGTGATATATCCATTCTCGTTTATTGTCTGGGCGGCTTCGATCCATCCGTCATTACAGATCATGTCATAGCCGTATTCCTTCAAGTTGTCGGCCATCCAGTCGATATTCTGTTGCCATCTTTTTTCCGGGATAGGCTTGTCATTGTCAAAGCACCACTCGTAGGCTATCCAGTATTTCGGCCCTGTGCCGTGACGGGTGAATTTGCTGTCTCTGGCGAGCATCGAAACGCTCGCCAAAGACAACAACATAAGCACATACAAAACTTTTCGTCTCATTATTGCGCCTCCACCTTAAGTGTCATGGCCTTGGTGTCAAGTGTCAACTTATAGTTACCGGCCTTTGTCACTTTGAATTTGCTGTCAGGTTCACCGGTTTGAGCAAGCACAACTTTATAGGTGGTTCCCACAGCGATTTCCTGACCGGCGGTCTCTGACATATAAGTAGGGCAATCCCATCTGAACTCGACCGGGAATTTCATTTCGCCCACGGATAATGGTCCTTCATAGGTGAAGATGTCACCATTCTTTGTCATAGGCGTAGGACCGTTGATGTCCCATCCTGCAGGTGTTGCGTCGCCCACCATGTACACCATACCCTCTTGCCACTGTACTTCTTTCTTATCTTCCAGCGGGCTGAGCTTCTTGGCTGTAAGTGTCAGTGTGCGAGGATTTACCGTAAGACGGTATCTTCCGCTTGTCCCGGCCTGAAGACCGAAGAACCAGTCCTTGAGATTACCTTCTCCGTCAAGTTTGACGCTACTGTGCTGAAGCTTGTTCTCTCCTTCTTTCAGAAAACAGTAAGCCTGGTCTTTTTCCACGGTAGCTGGAACAAGGTAATCAGTCTGACTCCAGTCCTTTCCCTTTGTCATACAGAACTTGATCAGTTTGTTCTCATTGCATTTGATAAGATCCACCTCTATCACGAAGTTGTCCTTCGACTCAAGCTTCATGGGCTCAGGATCCATTGAATCCCATTTGTTTACAGCTCCACCAATGGCGTAGAGTTCCGTGTACTCCTTCTCGAAATTGATAGGATCATCATTCTTGTTTTCCTTTTCACAAGAAATCAAGGTGATTGTCCCCAATATCAGGGCAAGATTAAAAATTTTTTTCATGACTTTTGTTATTTTAGAGTTGTTTTATTCCGGTCTAGGATAGCCCTCATTCTGTTCGAGTTTAGGATTTGCGTTCAGAACATCTCGATGCAGCGGGAATATTATGGTGTGAGTGTCAGCGTCCGGCTGTTTGTCCCACCAGACTCCATTGCAGAATTTTCCGAAACGGATCAAATCCGTACGCCGTCTGCTCTCAGAGAGGAATTCACGTCCCCACTCGTCCAGCAACTCCTGCTCGTCCAGCACCACCGGTCCTTCGGGTATGTACAGATATTCCTCAACATCGGCTTCCGGATAGTTGCGTCTTCTCACCTTGTTGAGCAGTTTCGCCGCTTCTGACGTGTTGCCGTCACGGAACTCACATTCCGCCAATGAGTAATATATTTCCGGTAATCTGATTTCAGCCCAGTCTGCCTCAAGTTGGCCCTCATCTGAATCTGAGTAGAACGGATACTTCACATACGCCCAGCCGCTGGAATGATCTCCGTGAAACATATCAGAGGTGAGATCTGCGGGAGATTCATCCGGAGCCGTGTTCTTGAACGATGCCACCGCATCCCTAAGGTAGAGATCGTATCCACCTTCTGGGCTTGTGACCCTTTGGAGAGAGCCGCCGTTCATATACTCCAGATAACCGAAGAGCATCATACCTTCACGTGTACTGTTGCCGAGGTTCCGGTATTTCAGCAAACGGTAGTCCTTTGGATATTTCTTGAATTTGGCTACCGTACATCCAAGGGATGTGTTGTACGGCTTCCCGTCAGGCGAGAGACTCGGTGCCAGTCGGTATTTGCAATTATGGTCCCCGTTGAGCGATGTGGCTTCCATGTCATCGAAATAATAGCTCACCTGACGGGCTGGAACCGTCCACCAAAAGGTGTCTCCCGCGTAAACATAATGATTGTACCCCTTTGCTGAGGGAAAGCCAAAAATGATCTCGGGGGAGTTGTCGTTATCCCAGTCAAAAACCTTATCCCAGGTTTTTTCCAATGAATATGCACCATATTCACCTGCTATTATCTTTCTGGCGATCTGCGCGCACTCATTGAATTTTGCTTGACCGATATAGATTTCCGAATTCAGGTACAAGCGCACGAGCAGAGCGGCGGCTGAGGCCTTGTTCCACTGGCCTTGGTTCACTCCGTTCCCTGCAACCCCGGTCTTGACAGGCAGTTTGTCCACACAGTCGGTCAGTTCGCTTTCAATAAAACTGAAAAGTTCTTGAGGACTGACATTGCTTTCCGAATTCTTCGTGACATCGGAACTTACCGCAAGCGGGACATTTCTGAATTCATCAAGAAGACGGAGATAGAACCACGCGCGCATAGTTCGGCATTGACAAGTCAAAGCGGCGAAGTCAGAATCCGAAAGATTGAAATCAGCTGGGTTCAGACGATCCAGATCGTCCATCACATAATTGCACTGCATAATACCTTTGAAACAGGCTTCCCATTCGGTCTTGAACTGTTCTTCCTCGATCGTCCACGTGTGATAATGCAGACGGCTCCATCTGCCACCGTCTTCCCACCAATCATCTTTCTTCCAAGCCGCTATCTGGTCAGCGGATAGTTCCTGAATCACTTGACGAGACTGAACGCTCCAGTACGCGTGTTCAAACGGACGGTACACAGCACGGATTATGTCCATCTGCGTGTTGTAGTAGTTGTCCGATCCCACCTGATCAAACAATGTCTCGGAAAGATCCGTACAGGATGCGAACAATGTCAGGCATATGCCTGTTATCAGAATATTAAACGTTCTCATTTGTTGATCTAAAATGCGTTTTGTATTAAAATGCTATTTGTACGGCCGCCAAAAATTGCCGGCAGGTAGGATAATAATTTCTGGAACCTGTAGCTCCGGGTGTAAGCCCGTTTGTGCTATAGGTGGAAGGATCCACGCCGCTGAAAGATGTGAGGGTGAACAGGTTCTTTCCGGTCAGGCTGAATCTGACACTGTCAAAATATTTGCTGACGAGAGGGATTGTGTAACCTATGGTCACCATATCCAGTTTTAGATAATCACCGCGCTCGATGAAATAATCGCAAACCAAAGGATTCTCCTTGATGTTTGCATTCTTGGTGTAGGCGGTTTTCATCACATTGCTTGTCATGCCTGGAATCCCGTAATAGAACTCGTGAATGTTGAATATCTCGAAGCCGAAAGCTCCACGGAAATATATGCTCAAATCCAAATTTTTGTATTTCAGGTAGTTGGACCAGCTTGCCGTAAATTTAGGCAACCCATTGCCGACAACGTACATATCCTCGTCTGTCGCATCCATTCCTGCTTTATATTCACCGTTCTTGTCATAAATCACCCATTCTCCGTCAGAGTTCAATCCTGCGTATTTCCACATATAGAAGTTTCCGACTCGTTCGCCTTCCTGGATCCGTTGAAGATAATGGAATGGGAATGGATCCTCTGTCGGAGCCACATAATAGTATTTCTGCCCTTTGTAATCCGAATTTGAGAAAGAGATGAAACGGTTGTCCATAGTGGAGCCTACAAGAGAGACATCATAGGAGAAATCTTTCTTGTCGAAGATTCTTCCGTGCAGCTCCACTTCAACTCCGCTGTTCTTCATTGTTCCTACATTCACGAATGTGGTGGAGAACAAATATGGCGGAATGGAGACGTTATAATCCCCGAGTAGGTCTTTCTGGGTTCTGTTATAATAATTTACGGAACCACTGATTCTGTTGTCGAACAAGGAGAAATCCAACCCGACATTCCAATTGACACCCTTCTCCCATCTTAGGTCTGGATTAACGTTCTTGGAAGCGCCCCAGACTGTGAAAAACTTACCCTGGTAGTAATACTGCCCGAATCCTGTCATGGTGTTCAGGGACTTGTAGCTGTCAAAATCCTGATTACCTGTAACTCCGAAATCCGCCCTTATTTTCAGATCGTTGAGCCAACCCGAGCAACAACTCATAAAGTTTTCCTTAGACAGTCTCCAACCTGCGGAAACCGCTGGGAAATAACCCCATTTGTTGTTTATGCCGAACTTGGAAGAGCCTTCGTACCTGAGGGAGAGCGTAAGGAGATATTTACTCATGTAGTCGTAGTTCAGACGGCCGAAGAATGCGATCAGTTTAGAGTTGTTTTTATAGGAACTTGTTCCATCGTGTCCTTCTTCAAGCCCCCATTCTCCTTGACCCAAAGAGTTGTAGGTCGTACCATCATTGGCAAACTGCTTGTTTGTTGCGGAAAAACCACTGTTGGTAATGCTTTGCCAAGAGTAGCCGACCATTGCCGCAGAAAGAGCGGGATCTGGGATTCCCTGATAAGCAGCTCAAGGCTAAAGAGAGAAGAGGCTGAGAATCAGGAATATATAGAGAAATGCCTGAAATACGTAGGGATCTATGACAAAAAGGACTGGCTGGCGAAAAATCTTCCTTATGGCATGCAGCGCCGTCTGGAGATCGCGAGGGTACTTGCGACAGAGCCGAGCCTGATCCTATTGGACGAACCGGCGGCGGGAATGAACCCGCATGAGAAAGACGAATTAGTGGAGATCATCAACCGCCTGAAAGTGGAGAAATATTCCATCATCCTCATTGAACATGCCATGCGTATGGTCATGAACATTGCGGACCGTGTGGTTGTCTTCGACCATGGACAGAAGATTGCAGAGGGACTGCCTCAGGATGTGAAGAATGATCCTGTAGTGATCGAGTCCTATCTGGGAAAGGGGGCCTCCGCAAATGGCGATGCTTGATGTAAAAAATCTGGATGTCTATTACGGCAAGATCTATGCCATAAAAAATATCAGTCTCACAGTGGAAAAGGGAGAGCTGGTTGCCCTGATCGGGGCGAACGGTGCCGGAAAAACCTCCCTTTTGACTGCAATTATGGGACAGATCCCATCTGCCGGTGAGATAAGCTTTGAAGATCAGGCGATCCACGGCACCGGCACCATGGAGATCGTGAGAAACGGAATGACCATGGTTCCGGAAGGCAGGAGAGTATTTCCACGGACATCGGTGATGGATAACCTGCTTTTAGGTGCGTACAGCCGGAAGGACAAAGAAAATGTAAAAGGAGACTTAAATAAGATCTTTGAAATGTTCCCGAGACTGGCGGAACGAAAAAATCAGCTGGCAGGAACATTATCCGGGGGTGAGCAGCAGATGTTAGCCATGGGACGTGCGTTGATGTCCAGACCGAAGCTGCTGCTTTTGGATGAGCCATCCATGGGTCTTTCCCCCCGTCTGGTGGATCAGGTCTTTGAAACCATCGTCTCCATTAACAGATCCGGAACAACGATCATGCTGGTAGAGCAGAACGCAAATCAGGCATTGAGGATCGCAAAAAGAGGTTACGTGATCGAGACAGGAGAGATCGTTCTCTCTGATGACGCGGATAAGCTGTTGTCCAATCCGCAGGTGAAGGAGGCGTATCTGGGCGGTTGAGGTTGGTGCTTCACATTCCAGATC
>OQVT01003432.1_pt1 | contig 10177 bp, 7 predicted proteins | sample 1691561 | NCBI WGS metagenome assembly OQVT01 (sample SAMN03418260, study PRJEB22391) | human gut metagenome | biome: human-gut; feature: organic feature; material: feces | host: Homo sapiens | place: Tanzania | collected 2013-01
GCAAGCGTGTCGCCGTCAGAAATGGTGCGGACAGTGATCTCATCAATGTGTACTTCGCCATCCCAGTAGTTGACGTTTTTCACCAGGCTCACATGGTCGTCGGTTACTACCTCGGTTGCCACATAAGGACCGGTGCCGACGACACAGCCGTCCTCAGGAATGCCGACTTCCATGTCAATAATGCAGCCGTAGGCTTCTGAAAGGTAGTTCATCAGGGCAGGATTAGGTTCCGAGGTGATAATGGTCAGTACATTGCCGTCAGCCTCCATAGAGGCGATCTTCAGGTCACCTGCGGCACGCTCATGTACCTCGATCAGATGTTCAAAGCATGCCTTGACCGCTGCGGCGTCGCAGGCTTTGCCGTTGGAAAAACAGACATTGTCTTTCAGAGTGATCTTCCAGGTCGTTTCATCGATGAGCTCATAGCCCTCCGCCAGCCAGGGTTCCAGAGTGCCGTCATCTGCTATCTTCATCAATGTCTCACCAACGCCATAGCGGATGCAGGGCCAGCCGGAGTATTCGTAGTGGGGGTTGATGTCGGGCTCTTCGTTTTCTGCGTTAAAAGTCGTGTCGCCGAACACAAAGGTTTTCTTTGCATCGGAGGCGTCAGAGGCGCTGGAGGAAACTGCGGGGGAGTCGGCGCTGCTTCCGCAGCCGACCAAAATGCCGACAGAGAGGTAGAGCGCCAGTAGGATTGCCAGAAGCTTTTTCATAGTGTTATTTTCCCTTTCTGTTTTTTCAGAATCAATATCATAACAGCCGATAGTTTTGCCGAGTAGATTGTTATTAAAAATCGGCTCATCATTACGGTCAATTCCGTTTATTACAATCGTTTTAATCGAGCCGTCCTTATCGGGTGAATAATATTTTTTATAATCAATTCCGTTTTTCTTGCAAAGCGCATCGAAATCCTCGTCATCAAGCAAATGAGCGGTATATGTTATATCCTGCGTTGCGATAAATTTATATTTATCAACAAAAATGCTTTCATTTTGAAACGACATATCATACTCACGTGAATTATCATAAGGATTTATCTCGCCTCGTAAAATAGATCACTGCAACGACTAAGCATAATAATCCTGCAACATAACCCCACCATTTAGGAAATCCTAAAGCCGCAAATACATATAAATCACTAAACATATCATCACGTTTAGTGACCATGCTGTAGATTGCGACAGCAGGTAATCCACATAGGATACCTCCAATCACCCAGTCTAAGACATACGCAAATACTCTAGAGGCAAAAGGGACTTTAGATGGCTTTCTATCTAGCCAGAATGTGAGTTTATTCCATAAAATACGCATAAGACAATCTCCTTCTATTTATTATATAAGTAATCCATTGCTTTCTTGAATCGTTTTAATCCTTCTTCAATCTTAGAGCGAGGACAACCTAAATTCATTCTTAAATACTTTGCACCATTTTCACCATAGATTTCACCCTTCATAATGGCAACCCCTCCTACATTCACAAGTGTATCCTGAATCTCATCAGAAGTGAATGGGACATCTCTTGCATCAATCCAGGCAAGATATGTAGCTTCTGGTCTTTGGAACTTGAAGTCTTTTAATTCATCTCTAATAAAGTTTTCTACAAGTTCCATATTTCCACGAATATATTCATTTAACTGATCAATATAATCATCACATTCAGTATAGCCAATCATAGTGGCATACATACCAAATATACTTGCTGAATTAAGAAAATCTCTTCTTCTAGTCACACCTAAGAATTCATCTCTGATCTTTTCATCAGGGATAATAACATAAGAACCTATGAGACCTGGTGTATTGAGTGTTTTACTTGAAGAACTTGCTGTAAAGATGTCTTTATATTCACCATAGTATTTCATTAATGGGTGATGTTTCGCATCTTTGATTCTAATATCCATATGAATTTCATCAGAAATGATCTTTACCTGATATTTCTTCCAGATTTCTAAAATTTCTTTGATGTTTTCAATAGCATCTTCGTCAAGATTTGATGTTGGTTCATCTAATACTATTATATCCGGCGATACAGCCGAAACTCCTGCACAGGCAATTTTTTGTTTTTCGCCGCCTGATAAATTAAAAATGTTTTTACCTAACAAATTCTTTATCTTAAACTGATTTGTAACATCATCAACAATACCAACTGTAAAGCGTGATTTTGGAGAATCTTTAGCAAGTTCTGTATAAATAGCAAATACTGAACTTGGAGGAGTATCTTTTGAACCAAGACCGTAACGTCCACCTACGATAAGAGGAGCGTTTTCAGTGCCATAGAAGCATTCCTTAACATCGAGGTACAATGGATCGCCATTTGCACCAGGTTCTTTTGTGCGGTCGAGTACAGCGATACGCTTTGCTGTGCTTGGAACTGCAGAGAGGAAGTGCTTAGCAGAGAATGGACGATACAAGTGAACTGATACAAGACCAACCTTTTCACCTTGTTCGGTCATGTGGTCGATAGCCTCGCGGATAGCCTCGGTTACAGAACCCATTGCGATAATCACGCGGTCGGCATCTTTTGCACCATAGTAGTCGAACAATCCGTATTGACGGCCAGTGATAGCGTTGATTTTGTTGATGTAGTCTTCTACGATAGCAGGAATTGCGTTGTAGTATTCGTTGCAAGATTCACGGTGCTGGAAGAATACGTCAGGGTTTTCGTTAGTACCACGAGTCACAGGGCTATCTGGATTCATAGCGCGCTTGCGGAAGTTGGCAAGTGCTTCACGGTCCAAGAGTGGTTCCAAATCTTCTTGTTCGAGGGCCTCAATCTTCTGGATTTCGTGAGAAGTACGGAAACCGTCGAAGAAGTTCAAGAATGGAACGCTGCACTTGATAGCCGCAAGGTGAGCAACTGCTGAAAGGTCCATAACTTCTTGTACAGAACCTTCGCAAAGCATTGCAAAACCTGTTTGGCGAGTTGCCATCACGTCTTGATGGTCACCGAAGATACAGAGAGTGTGTGATGCCAATGTGCGAGCAGTAACATGGAAAACGCCAGGAAGAAGTTCACCAGCAATCTTATACATGTTTGGAATCATCAGCAACAAACCTTGTGATGCTGTGTAAGTGGTAGTGAGTGCGCCAGCCTGGAGTGAACCGTGGAGTGCACCAGCAGCACCTGCTTCGCTTTGCATTTCCTGAACTGTTACAGTTTCGCCGAAAATGTTTTTGCGACCAGCAGCCGCCCATTCATCGACATGCTCCGCCATTGGCGAAGATGGTGTGATAGGGTAGATTGCAGCCACTTCAGTAAACATATAACTGATGTGAGCAGCAGCGGTGTTACCATCACACGTCATGAATTTTTTTTCTTTACTCATGAGTTTGAGATTATGATTAATTGAATTAGTTATTGTAGATTCAAATTTATGCAAAATTACAAAAAAAATGCCTTTTGGTCAACTTTTAGTTGCCCTTACAACATTATTTAATAATAAAAATTAATAAAGCATATTTTGATGCTTGCACAGCATTAAATAATGATTATTTTTTAGTAATTTTGTCGTCTGTAAATAAACTATGCTTTTTCGCGATGAAATTTGATTTAGACATTTATAGTCACAAGGGAATGAGTGATTATTCTATTTTACCATCGGAGGAAAATAGAAACTACATATATGTATTATCTAACAACCAAACACTTGCAAGCGAAGTCTACAACGGAATCATTACTTCGTATAATCTGAATAAACATTTCACTACTGATGATTTTAACGAGGTAATCGACCAGTTGAGCGGCGATTGTAGAGCAGAATTTAAAAAATCAGATTTTCTGCTCGTTGTATATAATGCAGGAGGCTGTTTTATTGCACAAACTGGCAAGACAAGAGCTATCCAAGTTCGCCCCGACGACCAGGAAATCGTGTTCGACTCGCGCAACTTGGTTTTAGACATCTACAATTCCAAAGCAAGGGTTAGCCAGTTGACCGACTACAAGCAAGGCGACCTTCTGTTGCTCTGCTCACAAGAGGATATTGACGCAAAAGCGATTCGTCGCATTCTCTCCAATCCCGAACTTTCTACTCAGGCGAAAAACGATCAGCTCAAGCAGATGAAAGAACTCGCAAACGCTTGCCATGTGCTGATTAACGCCACAAATGTTAAGGCGTCATTTTCGCTCAGTCTGCTGAAGAAAATCAGATTTAAATATGTGGCCTACGCATTGCTGATTTGCGCAATAGCCGGTGTGGTGGCGTGGATGGTTACCTGCAACCCTTTTAAAGGAGGCGACGACGCTATTGTTGTTGACGAAGACACGTTGGTGAGCGTTAATTCGCCCCATAATGCCGACACCACAGTTAAGGTGATTACCGAAACTCCGATAATAGCACCTAAAGACTCCACCAAAGCGACTCTTGTTGCAAAAGGCGTAAAAAAGGAGAAGAAAGAGGTGGCTGAAAAAATTGAGCAAACTCCAATAACAGAAGTCAGCAATGCTGATTCTAAAAAGAGTGTTGATACAGAAAAGGCTCCAGCCGTTAAATCTGAGCCCAAGCATGAAGCGCCAGCACCAACGCCAACTCCTGCGCCAGTAGCTCCAGCTGGAGAATAATATAATTTGAAAATAACTTTGACGTTACCACACAATCCACCGGATTTCGGATTGAGTGGTAACGTCAAATCTGAATAAATCTCTATCTTATTATAATGATTATTACAAACAACTTAGGTATTCAATTCGGGAAAAAAGTTTTGTTCCAAGATGTGAATTTGAAGTTCACAGCTGGTAACTGTTATGGTATTATTGGTGCTAATGGCGCAGGTAAGAGTACGCTCATGCGTATGCTTAGCGGCCAACTCACACCAACACATGGTACCGTGACGCAAGGTCCCGGTGAGCGCATGAGCGTGCTTGCCCAAGACCACTTTACATTCGACGACTTCTCCGTTATCGACACTGTGCTCCAAGGTCATTCTGAACTTTGGGCTGTGATGAAGGAAAAAGATGCTATTTATGCAAAAGAGGATTTCTCTGATGCCGACGGCGTGAGAGCAAGCGAACTTGAAGAAAAATTCGCTGAAATGAATGGTTGGAACGCTGAAAGCGATGCGGCAGCCTTGCTTAGCGGTCTGGGCGTGAAGGAGGAATTTCACTACACTATGATGAAAGACATGCCAGCAAAAGCAAAGGTGCGTGTGCTGCTGGCTCAAGCGCTTTTCGGCAACCCTGACAACTTGTTGCTTGATGAGCCTACCAACGACCTTGACCTCGACACCGTGACATGGCTCGAAAACTATTTGAGCAACTGCGAAAACACTGTGCTTGTGGTGAGTCACGACCGTCACTTCCTCGACGCTATTTCCACCCACACTTTGGATATCGACTATCACAAAATCACTCTTTACGCTGGTAACTACAGTTTCTGGTATCAGAGTAGCCAGTTGGCTTTGCGTCAACAGCAGCAACAGAATAAGCGTGCTGAAGAAAAGAAGAAGGAGCTTCTTGAATTCATTCGCCGATTCAGCGCCAACGTGGCTAAATCTAAGCAAACCACAAGCCGCAAAAAGATGTTGGAAAAACTCACTATTGAAGAAATCCAACCATCTTCACGCCGCTATCCAGGTATTATTTTCACTCCTGAACGTGAACCTGGCAACAAGATTCTTGAAGTGAACGGACTTACAGCAAGCAACGATGGCGAAATCTTGTTCAAGGACTTGACTTTCAACGTGGAGAAAGGCGACAAGATTGTGTTCTTGAGCCGCGACCCTCGTGCCATGACAGCTTTCTTCGAAATCATCACTGGCAACAGAAAGGCTGACGCTGGTACATTTGAATGGGGACAAACCATCACATATTCATATCTGCCACTTGAAAGCGATAAGTTCTTCGACAACGACTATAACCTCGTTGACAGGTTGGCACAATGCCATGTTAACCTACCGAACGCACGATCATCGTACTTTTACGGTATATGCCTTGCGCATGTTGTCGAAGTTGCAATTCGATTTTACCAATAAACTCGGACAAAAGGTTAAGATAAACAGCATAGAGGTAGACCGTTTAACAGACGATGCAACAGCAACCAACGGAAATGTAAAACCTTTTCCGCATCCTGCCACACCTTTGGGACCAACCGACTTGACTGTTACCGTTAAACCCAGTTTGTTGGCTACAGCCACACAAAGCCCTAAAACATTTACTGTAGATAGTGAAGAAATAGAATCAGGGCAAAAAGCCAGTTGCTCTTTCTATGTCAACGAAACCGATGTGCCTAACAATGTGTTCCATCAGTTTACCCTCAAGCTCAATCTTACCTTAGCCGATGGCACAACGCAACAAGTACGTTATGCGTTGGTAAGCAACGAGTCGAACGAGTGGAACTATATAGCTCGCAACGACTGGCGCATCATCCCCATACTGTTGCAAGATTATAAACTCGAATTGGTTCCGCAGGACTTTCCGCCCATTGGCGTTTTGCCTGCAGCGGTTAAGAGTGAAAACGATGTATTCACCTGCATCTTCCATGCTTCGGGCGACTTCCACCTTAAGCCTCAGTTGGTGCAATACTCCACAGGCAAGGTTGTGCAAACATGGAAAAATAGAGAACCTTTGTTCGAGACCCTCACTCCGAACGATGCTTTATACAGCGAAAAGCCTGAGTGGTCAGCCTTAGAAGGTTGCATCCATGGTAGCTTTGCCTCCAATCAAACAGGACAATCAGTCCATACCCTTACCCTAAAGTGTCAGCCCGAGGGTGGGGTAGAACGTCTTTATGTAGTACCCGTAATCATAGATAAACAAGAATGATGATGTGTAGAAACCTACCTAAATATACGCTAATAGAACGTCTTGCCATAATGGTTAAGGCATGGGTGTGCGCAGTGTGCCTTGGGTGCAGTGTGCAAACTGTTTGTGCCGATGAGTTTGTGGTGAATGAGAAAATTATGGGGCAGTTGTCAAGAGATACCATCTTAACTAAGGCAACCAGTCAAACATGTGTTATACCTACAATAAGATTTCTCGGGGCTGATAATGTAAGAACCTATTGTCGTTTGGTTTTGTTTGATGCCAAAACCCAAAAGCCCTTATACGAAATATCCGATACTTGTTTTACATATGAAAATCCGAATAATTGGTTGTTTCAACAGACCGACAAAGGGTTGATTCTTTTTCCGCGTTGGAATGGTACAAGATACCCTAAAAATGTAACGCTCAAAAAACCTAAAGGTTATAGTTGGGCTGACATTTATGTGGGCATGTATTATCTTCACTTAAACTCTTCGGATATAAAAACAGAAAAAGAAATAGCCAAGGACTTCGGCATCAAGGGGGAAATATATGCAGTGCCCTCTATAACCTCAGACCCAACGGTGTGGAGTGGTTTTAGAAGGTTTTTCCCCACAACAAACAAAGCTTTTGAGTTTAAAAACATCTATGTGCCGTATGAAGGTGTTGCACAAAACGAAGGGGACTTTGAAACCAATGCCGATGGCGTAAAACGTCAACGAACCTACACTTGGGAATTTACTTATTATGTTCCGCGTAGAGCTGGTGAAATGGTAACCCTCAAAGCTCCAGTAGCGGATGGAGCTAATGGTGGTGCAGACATTGAATATGCTGCCTATTGGCGTTGGTATGATAATCAAACCTATCGTGCAAGCGACAGACTTTCTAAGCCTTGGGGTAGTTCATTGAATCAAACCTATGTTGACGAGAATGGAAAATCAGTAGGTTTAACTTATACTTCGACCGCTTATACAAAACCAACTTACAAAAATATGGCATCGGTGGAATATACTGTGCCAGACAATTTTGTGGATTGGCAAGGCGATGACATTGCAGCTGATGCGAGTCGTTACATAGATTTTGGACCCATTGACAAGCAATATTGGCATGAGCCGACCTTGTCTATGCGCTATATTTTTCATGTGCGTCCTGCCGATGAGATTGCCGAAAATATTAAGAAGGCAATTATGAATGTAGGGGTATATGAGGATCATGGCGCTGTTGTTTTTCCGTTGAAGAAGAATGGTGATGCTTATAAAAACGATGCCTACAACACCTTGCGACTCGATTTGCGTGGCATCAGTAACTATTGGTTCTATCCTTTTAGTACAAACGATATTAAGAACGCGCCCTCGGCATCGCAGTTTGAGTCTGAAATCAGACAATGCAAGTCCCTTTCGTGGGTAGCGATGACAACCGTTAATGGCAAAATTTATAGAAAGGCCATCACTCAGAACAGCGAAGATTTGGAGGACTATAAATATGCCACATACAATCTTCATCCCGATGATGTGGTAGGTACCTATACGATGGTTGCAGATCCGAATGTTACCTATAAGTTAGGTTCGTTGGAAACAGGGCGTCAGTACACCATTATGGTTTATGCCAATAGCAACGATGGTAAAAGCAGTCCCATTGCACGTTTTGATTGTAGCTTTGTATGGCAGTCAGAGCCAGAACTCAATGATGGTATTGGTGATCATCGTAAGCCTGAAAATTTGGGGGAAAAATATCATTGTATCGCTTGGAAGAATTTTGATGACTTGCCAGGTATGAACGACAATGTCCCCACGGTGAGCTATCAATATGGCAACCCTTATAGCAACCTCTATGATGGCGTAGTTAATTGGAACCATGCCTTCTATGGTACCATTTATCCACAATTGATACAGACAGGTTGTGATATTCAGGGAAAATCAAATTACTATATGCCATTCCATGGCGATTTCATTTTGGTGAAGTCAGCCAATGTACCTGGGGTTTCAGAAAAAGGCTCTTATGGTTGGTATTTTGCTGATTATTCAGCAGCTCCTATCTATGATTGTACCTATTATGCCTCTGGCGGAAAGCGTTGTGGCTATTTCCTTTATGTGGATGCCTCCGACGAACCACGCCCCATTGCTACGCTCGACTTTGAAGCACGCCTCTGTACGGGAGCAACCCTAATGTTTACGGCTAATGTTGCCAATCTAACCGCTGGTGGTTATTATCTTTGTGAAGACCCCCAGTTGCTCTTTAAACTCTATGGCTATAAAACCGATGAAAGTGGTCGGGTGATAGAAAAAAAACTTATCCAGTCGTTTGCTTCGGGTGACTTTAAAACCTATGGCTCAGAAGAAGTGGGGGTATGGTACCAAATCTTTGCCAAGACCTTTGTACACCAAGGATTGGGCTCCATAAATACCCGGTCCCGACATGCCGCCAAATACAGCCAGATTGAATACAAAAATCAACTGCACGACAATTGACACAGCTGTCATACTCTCTGTTCCCAGACTTCCTACCATGACATTGTCGACCAGTCCTACCGCATTCGTTATTCCATTTTGAATCATCATCGGCACCGCCAAAAGCAGTGCCTTTTTATATACATCTCTTTTTTTCATAGTATTGCCATTCTATCATTAAGAAATTTTATTATCAAGTCCTTTTTCCGGCTGCCTGAAAAATGTCTGAAAAAAGCAACAGATGGTCACAAAACCATCTGCCGCTCCACACTTATTTCAAAAAATCTTTTATAGATTTTTTAAACATATATAGCTTTTCAATAGTTCTTAACATTATATACGAAGTTTCACACTCTTCTTCCCGGTCAGTTCTTCTGTCCGCTCATCCGGCTGTCCGAAGCCCACATAAATATCCGCTCCGGTTCCGGTGTATACAGAATGCCCTTCCTCGTTGACAACAGAAAATACTTTTACCGGGACTTCCAGTGTCACAGTCTTTTCTTCTCCCGGTGCCAGGGCCACGCGTTTAAATGCTGCCAGCTTGGGATTGGGCACTTCATCAGAAGCCTCTACCTGCACATAGACCTGCAGCACATCCTCCGTAAAAATTTCACCTTGATTTGCAACCCTTGTTTCAACACATACAATCTGCTCATTGCTTTGTTCTTTACTTTGCTCCTTGATCTGAGCATAGGTCACATCATCCGTCAATTTCGCATCAGTGACCTGTGTGTCTGCATAATTGAGTCCATAGCCGAATGGATAAAGCGGAGCTTTTTCTACAAATCGGTAGGTCCTGTTTTTCATGGAATAATCGGTAAAATCCGGAAGTTCTTCCAGGCTTTCATAAAATGTCACCGGAAGTTTTCCTGATGGCGAGATTTCTCCAAACAGTACCTTTGCAGCAGCCTTCCCACCCTGGCATCCAGGGTACCACAGCATCATGACTGCATCAAATTTTTCTGCCGCATATTTCAGATCAAGGTCACTTCCTGCC
>OQVT01003438.1_pt1 | contig 10165 bp, 8 predicted proteins | sample 1691561 | NCBI WGS metagenome assembly OQVT01 (sample SAMN03418260, study PRJEB22391) | human gut metagenome | biome: human-gut; feature: organic feature; material: feces | host: Homo sapiens | place: Tanzania | collected 2013-01
CCAATTTTAATCCGATCATGCGGTGAACGCAGAGTGACGAACAGAGCCGGATTGTGCGGCTCCCAAAAGAAGAAAAAGAACAGTAATTTGCTTATACAAAAAACGGATCGAAAATCTCGATCCGTTTTTGTATATTCTCGCCATATGGAATTCCAGAAAAACCGCTTATTTATGCAAGCATGATTCGCGATTTTTCTTTTATTTCGCATGGCTCTCTCTGGTTACAAAAATTTTATAATTTGACAAGTAGCGCAGATGACTTTCTCTATGGTATCATAGAATCATAACCAGCTTAAAAGGAGGTCTGCCTGTTGCTTAAATTTCACCGAACAAACCTACAGGAAAAACTGATGGAAGCCCTGAAAGCAGTCCTGCCGATTATCATTATTGTTTTGCTTCTTGGCTTCACGCTTGCCCCTCTTCCGTCCGGTGTTCTGACATCATTTCTGATTGGATCTGTTCTTTTGATTCTTGGCATGATGTTTTTTACCCTCGGAGCGGATCTGTCCATGACAACCATCGGCGAACGCGTGGGAACTGCCATGACGCGTTCCCGGAAACTACAGATTGTTCTGCCCCTGTCTTTCTTTCTTGGATTCATCATTACTATCTCAGAACCGGATCTGCAGGTGCTGGCCGAGCAGGTTCCCTCTGTTCCAAACTCTGTGCTGATTCTGGTGATTGCCTGCGGCGTCGGTCTTTTTCTGGTCGTCGCATTATTTCGCATGCTGATTGGTATCTCACTCTCCCGGCTTTTAATTTTCTTTTACCTGATCGTATTTCTTCTCGCCTTCTTTGTCCCCGACAACTTTCTGGCCGTTGCATTTGATGCAGGCGGTGTCACAACGGGTCCCATGACAGTTCCCTTTATCATGTCCCTCGGTGTCGGCATTGCTGCGATTCGAAGTGATAAGCACGCTGCCGATGACAGCTTCGGACTTGTCGCACTCTGCTCCATCGGCCCTGTGCTTTCGGTTCTTCTTCTGGCACTGATCTTTTCCCCGGAAGGAACCTATCTCATGCCTTCTGTTGCGGAACCGGCGGATTCTATCGCACTCTGGCAGATGTTCTATCGTGAGTTTCCTTCCTATATGAAAGAAATTGCGATTGCACTGCTCCCTATCATCGCATTTTTTGCTGTCTTTCAGATGGCTGTTTTAAAACTTGATCGAAAAACACTGGTGCGCATTATCATTGGTCTGGTTTACACGTATGTCGGTCTTGTTCTTTTCCTGACAGGTGTAAATGTCGGCTTTATGCCGGCTGGTATCCTTCTTGGCGAGCTTTTGATGTCACTTTCCTGTAAATGGCTCATCGTTCCCGTCGGCACACTCATCGGCTACTTTATCGTTATGGCCGAGCCTGCTGTTCACGTTCTGACACAGCAGGTCGAGGAGATCACATCCGGCTCGATCCCCGCTTCTGCCATGCGCTACAGTCTCTCCATCGGTGTCGCCGTCTCTGTCGGTCTTTCCATGATCCGCGTTCTGGCCGGATTTTCGATCCTCTGGTTCCTGATCCCGGGCTACGGGCTGGCACTGGGTCTTTCTTTCCTTGTGCCGAAAATTTTTACTGCGATTGCTTTTGACTCCGGCGGTGTTGCATCCGGCCCGATGACCACAACGTTTCTTCTTCCCTTTGCCATCGGTGCGTGCAGTGCTGCCGGCGGAAGCATCGTCTCTGACGCATTTGGCATTGTCGCTATGGTTGCCATGACACCACTGATCACAATTCAGGTTCTCGGTGTGGTTTACCGGTTCGGTACGCGGCACACCACAACGCAGGAACCGTCCTTTACCACCTGGGATATTCAAAATGATTTTGAAATTATGGAACTGTAAACACATCGTCAAACGGAGGAACCTCGGATGCATCCATTTTATCTTATGCTCACTGTGGCAGACCGCAGTCTGGGCGAAAAATATCTGAATTTTTATCTGGAACACCAGATTGACCTTCAGTTTGTCACTCTGGGACGTGGTACTGTCAGGGATGACATGCTGGACTATTTTGGTCTGGAAAGCCATGAGAAAGCGATCCTCTTTTCCCTCATCTCACTGGAACAGTGGCTGGAAATCCAGCATGGTTTGTGGAAACAGCTTCATATTGACATTCCCGGAACAGGAATCGCATTTCTCATCCCCTTAAGCAGCATCGGCAGTCGGGGACTGTTTACCTATCTCTCCCAGAAACTGAACATTGAACCGGATAAGGAGGAAACTATCTTGCAAAATACAGAATATGAAATGATTGTAGCCGTCACAAACCAGGGATATACCGAGCCTGTCATGCAGGCAGCACGCAGCGCAGGCGCTGGCGGTGGCACAGTAATCCATGCCAAGGGCACTGGTATGGAGGGTATGGGAAAATTCTTTGGTGTTACACTCGCTGCTGAAAAAGAAATGATCTTTATTGTCACAGAGACTGCAAAGAAGAAGCAGATCATGCAGACTATTATGGAACAGGCCGGCATGACCACAAAGGCAAAAACCATTCTCTTTTCCCTGCCGGTCACCCATGTATGCGGTCTTACACCATCGGATGCGTTTTCTCCACTCGATACTTCTTCGGTGACATCCCATACCGCTCCTTGAAAATCCGATGAAAATAACTCATATTCTCATACCCGACCCGCTCACTGATGTCCGCTACGGAAAGTCTCGTTGTCTCCAACAGGTAGGCAGCCTGGATCAGGCGCTTGTTCTGTACAAGCTCGGTATAATTCTTTCCGGTCAGGCGGCGGATCATACGGCTTAGGGTATAAAAATCGTAGTGAAGTTCTTCCGAAAGCTCCAAAAGGCTCCCTTCGCGGTAATGCTCCTCTATGTAGCGGTATACACCGAGCAGCATCTCCTGCTCAAAATACTGCTCCCCCACCTGTACACGGTCGGTGTAGTTCATAAGCTGCAAAAATAAAAGCCCCATCGTAATCTGATTGATGCTCCGCTTATTGCTCTGATGATGCAATAATGTCCAGACAAGGTTTTCAATCAGGTTCTGCACCGGAAGGACATCCGCGATTTTGTAATGCAGATAGCAAAGCGGTGCCTCCCCACTTTTCAGGCAACCGACAATAAAATCCTTCAGCTGATTCTCTTCCGTCCCAATCATCTGCAGCGTCTGGTCGAAAAATTCCGGCAGAATCAGAAAATTGACCGCGATATCTTCACGTCCCGCCGGTTCAATTTCCTGTACTGCGTTCTGATTCAGAATCAGCAGCTCACCCGTTTTCAACTCGATCCGGTCACCATTGATTGTATGAACTGTGCTTCCCTGACACATATAAATCATCTCGACATAATTGTGACTGTGCGCAGGGAAACGGATAAACCGCGTATGCGGCCGGATATCAATAAGTTTTCCCCGCTCCAGCAGCTTTCCCGCATCCATCACAAACTTCTGCCCGCTTGAATACCGTTCTTTTTCTATTTCTGTCTTTCCGTCCAGAATCGCCTGCTCCTCCTCAGTGATCCGGGACAGGTCTGCTATAATTTCCTGTTTCACGATGATTCCTCACATTTTTTCGTTTTTTCTGTCTTCTATTATATTCCATTCTGATACAGATAAGCAATGCACTTTTTATGACCGGGCACGTAAAAAGACTCCGACGGATTTTCATTCTGCAATGAAATAATTGCTTTTCCTCTGCGTAAGAAGTGCTTTACAAACCCACATTCTTCAAGTATACTTGAAGAATGTAATCTTTTACCATTTTTTAAGGAGGTTTTTCCATGGAACAACAGACCTACACCATTCGTGAAATGTCCGAGCGTTTTGGTCTTCCGGCTTCGACACTTCGTTATTATGAGGAGATCGGACTTTTAACGGATGTTATTCATACCGAAAGTAAAAAAAGGATTTACACCCAACAGCATATGAACTGCATCACTGCAATTCTCTGTTTCAAGCGCACAGGACTCCCCATTGCCGGAATTCAGGAGTTTTTCCGTCTTGAGGACGATATTCCCGGAAATATCGACCAAATGGTTGCCATATTAGAAGAGCATGAACAGAATACACGTGAAAAAATCCAGCGCATGGAATCGGATCTGGAACATATCCAGCAGAAAGTGCGGTATTACAGTGCTGTTCGCGATGCTATTAAGACTGGAAATGAAATGCCATCGTGGGACTCCTGCTGTTGTGAGAAAAAAGCGCAGTAGTTTTGCCCTTTACATAACAGGAATCTTAAAAGAGCATGAAAGAAAATTGTCTCTGCTTTTCTTCCATGCTCTTCTTATTTTCTCAATGCATCTCCTGTCAGACCCGGAATTTTTTCTGCATTTCCCGCATAAAATCCTTTCCGCAGAAGAAAAACAGACCAATCAGATACAGCACACAAATTCCCGTACAGATCACAGACGGCCAGGTAATTCGAACCGTTCCCGTCAGCCACAGGATTGCCGGAACAATTCCGGCCGCGCCGGACTGCATCAGATAAAAGAGATATTCACTAATCTCCATTTTACACGCTCTTGCCACAATCTGCATTGTCGCACCATTCAGTAACACGGCAAGCGGAATTGCAAAATCGACAGACCAGCCGATCCAGCCCGTTGCATAGTCCCACAGAACCGCACCCACCATAATAAAAATCAACTGCCACATACTGTTTTTCAGTGGATTTCTTCGTTTCTGATATCCAACATGGATCAGAAGCCAGGCACAGAACACACCCGCTGTAGCATAACCGGCCCACCACATTCCCGGTGTTGCAAGAACATTCATCATCCAGCACAGTATAACGGCAGCAATACAGGTGAAGGAAAAAATTTTCAGTCCAAGTTTTGCCGTTCCGTGCGGCTGTTCTTTCTGTCCCGGAAAATCATTTTCCAACTGTTCACAGGTGATCCCCTCTTTCTGCAGCAGATGGAGCAAATTCCTTTCAATGTTGGAATCTGCGATTTTCGATGTAATTCCGAGTACCATGTTGTCGCCATAGGAGCAGGAACACAGCTGCACCTTATCCGTACTTGTGAAAAATCCGAATTGTTCAATATAGGTTTCATACTCCGGCGGCATCTGAATCCGGCCGATGTTGGAATAGACCGTTGTAATACTCCGACCACCGAGCGTCGTGCCGGCCATCAGTGCCAGATTCTTGATTTCCAGCGGTACAGCACGCAGCACCGGATTTCGTTCAATTCGCACCAGATCATTCATGCGTGTGGAAATTTCCTGCTTCAGAGCTTCTTTCTGAAGCGCAGCTCCTGTAATCTTCAGCGCATCCTCAAAGGATGCCTCCGGTCCAAGATCACAGGCAATCTCGATCCAGCTCCAGAAGTTCGTCATGGATGCTGACGGAAAAAAGTTTCGCAGGTTAGCGGGAACCATCAGCGAAACCGGCTTTTTCAGTCTGCTTTTCGGAATCTCTTCATAAACAGCATACACCAGTGCTGCCGCAAGATATGCCGTCACAGACACACCTTGCGCCTTTGCCCGTCTGTGAACCGCTTCCGCTGACAGCAGAATTTCTGTAATTTCCATCTCCTCCTGCCCCAGATACTCGCCTTTGATCTGATAGGCCGGACGACTCTTTTCTTTTTCACTTTTTTTCCCGGTATAATACTGCGAAAAACTATCCTCCTCGAAGTCTGTCTCTGTCAGCATATCTTCACTGACCTTCGAGAATGTTTCCTTCGGATGACGCAGAATCAGGTAATGACTCACCAGTTCCTTCAGAAACAGCATCGCCCCTGTGCCGTCCGTCAAAGCGTGAAATACTTCGAAATTAATCCGTCTCTTATAATATGAAACCTGAAAAAGAAGTGTTTTGTGATCCGGCACATAAATTTCGCTGCAGGGCGGGCGTTTTTCCTCTTCCACCTTTGCAGACAAGTCACGCTGCTCCAGATAAAACCAGAAAAGACCTTTTCGCAACACCATGGAAAACACCGGATACCGCTTCATCGTCTGCTCCAGCGCCTTCTGCAAAATTTCCGACTGCACATCTTCTTTTAACTGACAGTAAAATCGAAAGACTCTCGTATCCTTTTTCCCAGTCGCCGCCGGAAATGCCTGCGCCGCGTTGTCCAGCTTTCTCCAACGCGAAGAACGTTCTCTCTTCATTTTGTATCTGCCCCCTTATGCTTTTCCTGTTTTCTTCATGGCCGGCAAGCTTTCCGCTTCTTCCTTTTCTTTTTTCTGCTGTCTTTCTTTTTGTAAAAAAGCGTTCATATACTGAAAACTCTCCTGTACATATAAATGCTCAATGCCAAGCGCGAAATAGCCGTGCAATGCTCCTTTGATTCGGTGATGTTCTACCCGATTGCCCGCTTTTTTCAGCTTTTTCGCATAATCCTCACCTTCATCACGCAGCGGATCATACTGGGCCGTCAGTACCAGCGTATCCGGCAGATTCTCCAGGTTTTCTGCCAGTACCGGTGCAAAGTACGGATTTTTGCGGTCTTCTTCGGTCCGCTGATACAGAATTACATAATCTTCCATTTTGACACTGGTCAGAAGGTATCCGGTTCCATTGGTTTTCACGGATTTGTACGGTGATTTCTCTGTGTAACAGGAATTCACCGCCGGATAAATCAAAATCTGTTTCCCCGGCAGCAGTTCTTTTTTGTCCCTCGCCATCAGGCAGACCGCAGCCGCAAGATTTCCGCCCGCACTGTCGCCCATGATTGTAACATTTTCCGGTGTTACCTCCGGCAGAATCTCTCCGCGCAGCATCGCCTGGGCAGCGGCATAGCAGTCCTCCAGTCCCGTTGGAAAGCGATGCTCCGGCGCAAGACGGTATTCCACAGAAACAACAATCTGCCCGGTTGACTGTGCCATACGCGCGCAGACACGATCGTATGTCTCCACACTTTCCGTTGTCCAGCCGCCGCCATGGAAGAACAGAATCGCTTCTTTTGCGCCCTGCTCCTGCATAGATTCATCCGGGAAAAACAGGCGAATCGGAACCTTATAGTCTCCATTGTAAATTTCCCTGTCAAGCTTTCGCAGAAAAATACGAATCGGATCCAGTTTTTTGATATCAGCAATCCGACGCGCGGATTCCACTTCGATTCCACCGTAAGACAATACATTTAAAATGGCTTTGACTGCTCTTTTCATTCGTTCTCTCCTGTCATGCTACTTTTCTGCTTGTGTTTCCGATTTTTTTCAATATATTGCTTCAGGAACTCATACATCTGCTCATCGGTCGGCGGACATCCTTTCAGGCTGCATCGGAATCCGGATGTGCAGCTTCCCACGCCAAGTTCCCCGCTCTTTCCACGATATCCCTGTCCGATACAGATTTTTTCATGGATTTCCTGTAGCATCCCTTCTTCCTTCAGCCGGTCAAGTGCCGGAATCAGATATCCATAACAGGCACTGCACGACTCAACCTCTTCTACCGCGTCCTGTAATTCAACAATTTTTCGTTTTTCCGGAATTCTTCTTTTTTCTCCTGCTTCACCGATCTGACGAACGGAGAGCCGGGTAAGATCTGCACTGCCCACGCCGAGTTCTTCTGCCATTTTCACATACATAATTTCCTCCGGCTTATAATGCAGCTCCTCGCAGACATACGCATCGATCAGCACCGGATCGAGTCCTGCAAACAGGCGATTCATTACAAACGGATTGCCGCCATCTTCAAAGTCGAGATCTCCGCAAATATTATCTACCAGAATAAAATCCTGGTGGATTCCAAGTCCCAGATGCGCAATCGGGCGATGAAGTCCCATCGCATGGAAGTGACGTTTCTCCTTGTTCGGCAGAAGACCTTTCATGTTTTTCAGGGCACAGGTGATCTTCGTCTGACAGTGCCCCTTCATAACAGGAACATTGATCATAAAATCTACCATCCTGGCACATTCACAGATCTGCAGTTCCAGATCAGCGCACCGTACCGGAATACTTTTTTCCTTCTGCGCATCGATGAGCGGAACGCCGTACCGTTCGGAAAGTGCACGGTATCCGCAAACCTCAAACGATTCCTCCGTCCTGTCTCCGACCCAGGAGCCTTCCATGATTCGCATATTGGTAAAGCCGTTCTCCTGAAGATATTCCACGATGCCCGCAACAACCTCCGGATGCGTTGTCCCGCCAAATTCTGCCGGAACAGGCGCAACAAGATTCGGCTTGATTCCGATGCGGCTGTCCTTTTGTGGGATAAGCGCAGCAAGATCGCACTCTGTTAAAAGTTGTTTTGTCATCTTTTTGTATGCAGTTCCCTGAATCTGGATTATTTCGTTTTTATTCATCTGATATCAATACCTCTTATTCTATCGCAATGCGGGGCTTGCAGATTGCGGAAATGGTTTTTCAAACATGCTCCGGTGCATCATTTCGTAAATAACTGTTCCGAAAACAATGTACCAGAAACAGTATACTATACGCCTGCTAAAATATCAAACATGCGATGGATTACCGTTCGCTGGTTCCCAGCGAATTGTAACCGCAATTGGCACACCGGCAGAAAATTAAGTGACTGCATGCTTGTAAGATTTTAAACTGCATTGTATAATAGATAGGAGACGGTACCGAAAAAAGGTACCTCATTAGAAAGGAACTGACATGAGTTTTGAAGATGATTTAAAGAATGTCGGCGACAGTATCGGAAATCTCGTGGATAATGCCGTAAATTCCCAGAATTTTCAGGAACTGAACCAAAAAATTTCGGATACGATCAATCAGTTTGTCTACCCGAACCGTCAGGGACCATTCCGTGCAAATACACCACAGAATTCTTCCCGAGAGTACTCCGAAGATACTTCCTACAGCAGCCAGCATTCTTCCTATAACAATACCACACAGCAGAACGGACAGCATCACTATGCCTATGGACCGGGCGGTACCATGCCGGGAAAAGCCAAAAATCAAATGCCGCATCCTTCCGCTTCTCACGCCTATCAGAACCCGTTAGGCGCAGTTTCCGGCTGGAACAGCCGTGTGCAGGACCGGCGTCTGCTGCGCGAACGTTTCATGCCTGCAACAGACCTTGCGCTGGTCGGAGGTTTCCAGACGGCTGCCGGTTGGGGGATCACAGGACTGTTCGGCTGCTGTACAGCACTTTGTCTCTATTCTTTGTTTGCCATTTCAAACAGTGACGCACTGATTCCTTCTCTTATTTTTGCCGCATTCACAATAGGCGGCGGCATTCTGCTGAAAAAAGGAAGCAAAAACCGACGTCTGGTCCGCCATTTCCGTCAGATCTGTACCCTGATGGGAACCAAAGAATATATTTCCACAAAAGAGCTCTGCGACACCATGTACTGTCAAAAAGGTGAGCTTCTGACCGATATTACCGCCATGATCAACAAATCCATGCTGCGTCAGGGTCATCTCGATGAGAATGGTACCTGTCTGATGGTGACAAACAGCTGCTACGACCAGTATCGTGCACTGCTCGCAAACCAGAAAGAGCAGCAGCTTGCCGAACAAAAAGCAAGAGAACAGCTCGAGGCTTCCGGTCTCACTCCGGAATATCAGCAGATGCTCACCGAATGTGAATCCTATATTCAGAAGATTCACCAGTGCAACCTGGATCTGCCGGGCGAGGTCATCACAGAAAAGCTGAACCGCCTGGAAACCGTTGTTACACGGATTCTCGCCGAAGCAAAAAAACGGCCGAAAGAAGCAGCCGCACTGCGGAAATTTATGGATTACTATATGCCGACAACCTGGAAGCTCCTGGATGCCTACCGTTCTTTTGAACAGGAACCGATTCAGAGTGACAATATTATCCGCACAAAGAAAGAAATCGAGGACACGCTTGACACGATCAACACCGCTTTCGAAAAGCTGCTCGACGATCTCTTCCAGACGACAGCATGGGATATTTCTTCTGATATCTCCGTTCTGCAGACCATGCTCGCACAGGAAGGGCTGACAAAGCAAGCAGGTCCGGCAAACCAGGACATTGAACCGCTTCACATGTAAACAGCAATCACAAAACAACGGTTACGATTCCGTACCGAAGAAAAGGAGAATATGCGCATGAATGATTTTGTAAAGGATACGACCGAAATCCCAAGTTTAAGTTTCGGTGCTCCGGAACCGGAGCTTCCGGCACAGCAGCCGGAGGAGAAAAAAGAGGTCATGGATGATTCCGTCCTCTCCGCTGAGCAAAAAGCCATGGTCGATGCTTTCGTTTCCCAGATCGATCTTTCCAACACAAACGGCATTCTGCAGTACGGCGCCGGTGCCCAGAAAAAAATGGCTG
>OQVT01003439.1_pt1 | contig 10165 bp, 6 predicted proteins | sample 1691561 | NCBI WGS metagenome assembly OQVT01 (sample SAMN03418260, study PRJEB22391) | human gut metagenome | biome: human-gut; feature: organic feature; material: feces | host: Homo sapiens | place: Tanzania | collected 2013-01
GCCAAGCCAATATTGATAATAAGCAAGCCATTCTTCAGCATAAGCCTGATTTAAAATTGTCAGCAAGTCTTTAAGATTTACGCCGACGATGTTTTGAGCCATTTCTCCCATGACGAAATCCTTTCATATATTAATGTTGTTGCCTTCGTTTTAAATAATTGCGCGCTGAGAGATTTTTATTCGCTTAAAAAGAAATTTATCAAAAGCGGCGCGCCGATGCCCTGGTGGGTTGACGAAGAAATAAAACTCATAGAAGAAAAGGGCTATAAAGAAGTTTTCGGCGAAATGTTCAGGGCGAGCAAGCGTTTTCAGTTTATCTGCTGGAAAACGGCTTACGAAGAAATGCGTAAAAGCAGCCTGCTCGGCGGGTTTCATTTTCTGCAATTCGCCGATACCGACGCTTACGAAAATTCTAACGGAGTCGTCGATTGTTTTGACGACGAGACCTGCGTAAAACCCGAAGAATTTTTGAAATTCAACGGCGATAGAGTGATTATCGCCGATTTGGGCGGAAGAAACCGCTATTGCGGCGAAGAGACGGAATTTACGGTATACTTTTCAAATCTCGGCGAAGACGGCGAAACGCGCGCGGATCTGCGCGTTAGTACGGAGTGTGACGGAAAGGTTTATTCCGATTGCGTTATGAAAAACGTCGACGTATCGCGTAAAGGCTCGTACAAACTGTGCAAAGTAAGAATGACGACGCCTGAAAAGTCGGGCGTATACCGCCTGAAAATCGCGCTTACCGCAAGCGGCGAAATTTACTCGGACAACGAGTGGACTTTATGGGCGTACGACAAGATAGAAAAGAAAGAGACGTATAAAGAATTCGTTAATAGCGAAGACGGCGGAACGGTTATAACGGACGATATTAAAAAGGCGTTCGACGCTTTGGCGGTCGGCAAAAAAGTCTGTCTCGTATACCGTTCGGAGTGGACGAGACACCGCCGCGATCCGCTTATGAAAAACCCCGATTACGCGTTCAGGGCGAGTTGGAACAGATTCAAACCCGTCATATGGGACAGGGGAACGAATTACGGCGGAATAAACGATAAGGACACGCTTAATAAATACGGGTTTCCGTGCGAAGAATATTACGATTTCAATTACGGCGAGTTGAGCGAAGATTGCGACAAGGTTATTTTGGACGACTTCCCCGTTAAAGTCAAAAATCTTATTTCGGGGATAGACAAGAGTTCGCGCGACAGATTCGACGCGTATAAAGACGCTTACAACCTGCCCGAACTTATGCCCGACAGAACGCTGCGCGATTTTTCGTACCTGTTCGAGTTGAAAGTCGGCGACGGCAAACTGCTGGTATGCGGGCTTAACCTTACGGGGCTTGACGAAAACGAACCGTCGGCAACGGGTATGGCTCGATTTATAAAACGGTATATCGAAAGCGACGATTTCGATCCCGAAAACGGAATATCCGTCGAAGAGTTGAAAGCGTACGCGGCGGATTGCGCGAAAGAACCCGTAAGAGAGCGTACTATGACGCAATTCTGGGAACTTGACGACGCGCCCGTAGAAAGTCCGCAATTCTGGCGCGACACGAAAGAATATCTTAAATAAAATTAAAAACGTAAAATAAGCGACGAAAAATATGAACGCAAAATCCAAAAGAACAAAAGATCTGAAAAAGAAAATATCCGGTATGACGTTGGAAGAAAAAGCGTTGCAATTAACGCAATTTCCGACGTACGAACTTGACGACGGCCTGGAACAAATCGTAACGGGTTTCAGCAGACTCGGCAGCGTAGACCGCGAATCGTTATGGCGGTTAGGCAGCGTTCTGAACGCCCCGAACGCCGAAGCGGCGCAATCGCTCCGCAAGACGCGTAAGGAAAAGGGTATAGACGATCCCCTTCCGATAATGTTAGACGTAATTCACGGGTACAGAACCGTTTATCCCGTGCCGGTCGCCATGGCTTGCAGTTTCGACACCGCGCTCATCGAAAGTTGTGCGGAACTTGCCGCAACCGAAGCGAAATACGACGGTATAGACGTTACGTTTTCGCCTATGGTGGATTTGTCGCGCGACGCGCGTTGGGGCAGAGTTATGGAAGGCGCTGGCGAAGATCCTTACTGGGGCGGCGAAGTCGGCAAAGCGACGATTCGCGGTTATCATAAGGGCGGTATCGCCTGTTGCGTAAAGCATTTTGCGGGTTACGGAGCAGCCGAAGCGGGAAGAGAATATAATACGACGGATATATCCGATCGCAATCTGCGCGAATACTATTTGCGCCCGTACAGGGAATGTCTTAAAGAAAACCCCGAAATGTTTATGAGTTCGTTCAATCTTCTTAACGGCAAGCCGATTTTGGGACATAAGGAGATTATGATCGATACGCTCCGTAAAGAATGGGGTTTCGACGGCGTAGTCATTTCCGATTATAGTTCGGTTGAAGAATTGTACGAACACGGTTACTGCGCCACGGGCGAAGACTGCGCGCGCGTCGCGATAGAAAGCGGGCTCGATATCGAAATGGGCTCGTCGGTATACGCGGGGTTTTTGCCGAAACTCGTCCGCGAAGGCGTTATATCCGAAAAGACGCTCGACGAGTCCGTTCTGCGCGTTCTGGAACTGAAAGACAAACTCGGTATGTACGAAAATCCCGACAGGTACGCCGACGCGAAGAAGCGAGACGAAGTTACGCTTACCGACGGCGCGAGAGATCTGGCGCGTAAAGCCGCCGAAAACAGTTGCGTTCTGCTGAAAAACGACGGAACGTTACCCTTAAATGAAAGCGCAAAGGTAGCGTTCGTAGGGCCTTTTGCCGACGAGCGCGAAATTATAGGCAATTGGTCTAAAAAGGCGCGCATGGAAGACACCGTAACCGTTAAAGACGGCGTCGAAAGGCTTTTGAAACGCGCCGTACCCTGCGCGCGCGGCTGTTCGTGGAAGTTGTTCGATACGGACGAAAGCGGGTTTGAAGAAGCGGAAAGGGTTTGCGCGGACGCCGATTATATCGTGGCGTGCGTCGGCGAGCATATGCTGAACTCCGGCGAAGCCCATTCGCGCGCGGATATCCGTATCCCCGAAATTCAACGTAAATTCATCGCTCGTCTGCGTAAGACCGGTAAGCCGCTCGCGCTCGTCGTGTTCGGCGGCAGACCGCTTGCGCTGAGCGGAATCGCCGAACTTGCCGACGCCGTTTTATACGTCTGGCAACCGGGTACGGAAGGCGGCAACGCGATCGCGAATCTCATATACGGCAAAGCCGTGCCTTGCGGAAAAACGGTTATGAGTTTTCCGCGTTCGTCGGGGCAATGCCCGATTTATTATAATAACTTTTCGACTGCGAGACCGAAGCGGAAAGACGTTCCGTCGTTTTACGGCGACGAGAGATTCCGCACGGGTTACGACGACGAATACAATTCTCCGTTATACCCGTTCGGTTACGGGCTGTCGTATACGGAATTCGACTATTCGGACTTTAAGTTGTCTGCGGAAAAACTTAACCGCAACGGAAAGATTACGGCAAGCGTCAGGCTGAAAAACGTCGGTAAAACCGACGGTTACGAAACCGCGCAATGGTATCTGCACGATCCGTTCGCGTCGGTCGTCCGCCCCGTAAAAGAACTGAAAGGGTACGAAAAGGTTTTCCTGAAAGCGGGCGAAGAAAAGATTTTAACTTTCGAAGTTACCGAAGAAACGCTGAAATTTTACACGGACGGCGGGGAGTTTGCCGCCGAAACGGGTAAATTCGAGTTGTTCGTCGGCGGCAATTCAAAAGACTGTCTGAAAGCCGACTTCGAACTCGCGGATTAAAACGCGCGTTCCCGATAATCCCGTAATTTTAACGACGGAAAGAAAATACGCAATAAGAGAAAAAACTTGAAAGAATTAAAACTGAGATATAAAACTCCCGCCGAAAGGACAAACGATGGGTGGGAAAAATATTCATTGCCGATAGGTAACGGACACGGCGGCGCGAGCGTTTTCGGGGGCTACGACGAAGAGCGCGTTCAGTTTACGACGAACGTTTTCGCAAACCCCTTTCATCTTGGCGGTGTGTCGAATTTTCTCGAACTGTACGTCGGGTTTGACGATAGGGCGAGCGAATACGAGCGCGGTCTCGATTTAAGAACGGGCGTCGTCTATTCCGTATACGTTTCCGATTTCGGCAAGACGAAAAGAAAGGCGTTTTTCAATTACCCCGATAACGTTTTCGTTTACCGCGCGGAATTTGCAAAGCCGAGAGATTTGGGGGTAAAAATCGTGATACCCTATCTCGGCGAAAGACCGCTCGACGAAGGCGGAAGAACGGGCGAAGTAATATCCGACGGCGATAAGATCGTCGCGCGCGGCGAACTTCCTTCGCGAGACCTTAAATATACGGCGGAAGTCGCCGTCGTTACCGACGGCGAAAAGTTATGCGAAAACGGGCAGATCACCGTAATAAACGCCCTATACGCGGATATTTACGTCGTGTTCGACACTTCTTACGAACTTTGCCCCGAAGCGTTTTCGACGCATAAAGCGGTCGGCGGCGATCCTGCTAAAAAGGTTACCGAAAGACTTGAAAACGCGTTGCAACTCGGTTACGAAAAATTGTTGAAACGGCATACGGACGACTTTTCGCGCCTTATGAACAGGGTGGAATTCGACCTTGGCGGAGTTTGCGACGGCAGGGCTACCGACGAGATTCTGCAATCTTACCGCGACGGGAACGCCGAGCCGTATCTGGAAGAAATTTACTATCAGTACGGCAGGTATCTGCTTATATCGTCGTCGAGAAAAGGCACGCCGCCCGCGTCGCTTCAAGGCGTGTGGACCGTTCACGACAAGTCCCCCTGGGGAAGCGGATTCTGGCACAATATCAACGTGCAGATGAACTACTGGCACGCTTTTTCGACGAATATAGCCGAAGCGTTCGACGCTTACGCCGACTTTTTCAAGGCGTATCTTCCCGAAGCGGAGAAAAACGCAAAGGAATGGATAGCGGAAACCAACCCCGAAAACGCGGGCGGCGACTGCGGCTGGATAGTCGGTACGGGCGCGTTCTGTTATGAAATCGAAGGTAAAAACCCGAATAGTCATTCCGGACCGGGAACGGGCGGACTTACCGCCAAAACGTTCTGCGACGCATACGATTTTACCCGCGGCGAAGAGTTTTTGAAAAATTACGCCTATCCCGCGGTTCACGGTATGGCGAAGTTTTTGAAAAAGACTTTAAGAGATTACGACGGCAGAAAACTCTGTTCGTTTTCGGCTTCTCCCGAGCAGATTTTGTCGGGCGAATGGGTAAACGAGCATAAATATCAGCAGTATTATCATACGGTCGGTTGTTCTTTCGACCAGCAAATGGTAAAAGAGACGTTTGCGGACGATCTCGTATTGTCGAAAATTCTCGGGGTTGCGGACGAGACCACCCGCTACGAAGAAGATAACTTAAACTCGCTCGACGCGATAAGAATCGGGTATAGCGGGCAGATAAAAGAATACGACGAAGAGAATTTTTACGGCGAAATAGGCGAAGCGAAGCACAGGCATTTATCGCAACTCGTCGCGCTTATGCCGGGCGGACAGATAACCGCCGACACTCCCGCCGCGCTGGACGCGGCGAAAATAACGCTCGACTTCCGCGGCGACGAATCTACGGGCTGGGCGCTTGCGCACAGGCTGTGTTCGCGGGCGAGAACGGGCGAAGGCGATCGCGCGTACCTGCTTTTGAAAAACCTTTTGAAAACGAGAACGCATCCGAATTTGTGGGACGTTCATCCCCCTTTTCAGATAGACGGCAATTTCGGTGCGACGGCGGGCGTTACCGAAATGCTTCTGCAAAGCCACGGCGGGTATATCTCGCTTCTTCCGTCGATACCGAAGGAATGGAGCAACCTGAATTTCAAGGGGCTTAAAGCGAGAGGAAATTTTGAGATTTCGCTCGGTTATAAAGACGGAGTTATAGAAAATTGCGAAATAATATCGCGTAAGGGCGAGCCGATAACCCTTTATTACGGCGGAGCGGTCGACGGAATAACCGTCTGCGATAACGGCGCGGAGATACCCGTTAATCGTTGCGACGGCAAAGTCTCGTTTTCGACGAACGCGGGCGAAACCTATCGGTTATCGGGCTTTCAAAAACGGGTTAATCGACCTATTGCGAAAGATTTTACCGCAAAATGGCAAAAAGACGGCGTGAAACTCGAATGGAACGGCGACGGCGCAAAGTACGACGTTTTCAGGGCGGTCGGCAACGAACCCCGATATACGCTTATAGGCAAATCGGATAAAGGCGAATTTACCGACGAAGAATTTTCCGAAAACGACAAGGCAAGGCTGACGTATAAACTTCTCTTTTCGGGAACGGATAATAGCGGCAGGGGCAACGGCGCGATGACGACTTTAAGCCCCGCAAGCGAACTCGAAAAAGAAAGATACGCTTACAGATTTAAGATAAACAACGAAAACATCAATACGAAAAAGTGACGATTATGAAAGATTTAATGAGATTTTCCGCGGCAGGCGAGATCGCGGTAAAGGGTTACCCCGGCGAAATGATCAAATATACGATAGACAAGCAGTTTTCCGACGACGACTTGTGGAAGGTTACGGTCAATCAATTCCGTACCGAACCCGACGGCGCGGATAACGGCTGGCGCGGCGAATTCTGGGGTAAACTGATGCGCGCGGCAAGCCTTACTTACAGGGCTACGGGCAACGCGAAACTGTACGCCGAGATTACGAAAAGCGTTAAGGATATGCTTACCGCGCAGGATAAGAGCGGCAGATTTTCGACCTACGCGAAAGATTGCGAATTTCGCGGTTGGGATATGTGGTCGAGAAAGTACGCCATGCTCGGGTTTCTCTATTATATCGACGTTTGCAAAAACAAAACGCTCGTCGCGAAGATAACGAAGGCGTTAAAAAGGCACGCGGATTACATAATCAAGCGCGTCGGCGACGGCAAAAGGCAGACGGGAATTTGCGACACGACCGATATTTACGGCGGAATGAACTCCTGTTCTATATTAGAGCCGTTCGTAAAACTCTACGAACTCACGGGCGAAAAACGGTATCTCGACTTTGCGGAGTATATCGTAAGCGTGGGCTTTTCAAAAGATCAGAACGTAATAAAACTGTGTCTTACCAAAGAAAAATATCCGTTTGAATTCAATCATACCAAAGCCTACGAGATGATGAGTTGTTTCGAAGGTCTGTTGGAGTATTATAAGGTAACGGGCGAAGAAGACGCGTTGAAAGCGGTTATAAACTTCGTGGATATGACGCTCGAAAGCGACTATACCGTGATAGGCAGTTGCGGTTGCACGCACGAACTGTTCGATAATTCGTCGGTAAAGCAAACGGAGTATTCCGACGGCGTTATGCAGGAGACGTGCGTTACCGTAACGCTTATAAAACTGTGCGCGAGACTGCTTACGGTAACCGGCGACGCGAAATACGCCGACGTTATCGAAAGGTCGGGCTATAACGCGCTTTTCGGGGCGGTAAACAGCGAAAATCAGACGATGAAACGCGCGAAAGGCATCGTGTGGAAAGGCAAAGAAGCGATAGCGGTAAGTCACGAATCGTTCCCGTTTGACAGTTACAGTCCACTTCGTTTAGGGCAAAGGGCAAGAAAAATCGGCGGATTTCGAGTTATGGAAAACGGCAGGTCGTACGGCTGCTGCGCGGCGATAGGCGGCGCGGGTACGGCGATTTTCGGGCTTACCGCCATAACGAAAGGCGAAGACGGGTATTTTATCAATCTTTACGCCGACGCGGCGTTTACCGACAAATCGCGCGGAACGAAGATAACCGTGAAAGCCAATATGTATAAAAAAGGCGAAGCGAAAATAGCGGTCGTCGGCGCGGAGCGAACCAAGTTGCGGTTAAGGATTCCCGACTGGACTAAAAAGTTTACCGTTGCCGTAAACGGCGCGAACGCGGATTTCGTAGTGGATAAAGGCTACGCGGTCGTAACCGTCAAAGGCGGCGATAAAATAATCGCGCGTATGCCTATGAGAACGCGCGGACGCGTGCTTAACGGAAAGGTCGAATTCGAGCGCGGACCGATAGTTCTTGCAAGAGACGACAGATTCGGCGAAGACGTGAAAGCCCCCGTAAAGACCGCCGCGAAGTCCGGCGGGGCGGTTGCAAAACTCGTTAAAAACACGGCGTTTTACACTAACGAAACGGTAAAGGTCAAGACCAAAGACGGCGAGATAACCCTTTGCGACTACTCGTCGGCGGGTAAAAATTACGACGACGAAAACTGTAACGTATCCGTCTGGAGCGAAATAGTATAAAACGCCCGCGCGGGTATATCCGACGTTACGGGCGTAAACGGGAATTTCCGTTGGCGAAGAGACGAAAAAGCCAAGTAAATCAAAGTAAATCAAAAGCCGCGACGCGTCGCGGCTTTTTCGTTATGCGAATTGAGTTGTAAATGCGTGTATAAGTCGGTTTACGCGTCGTTGGCGGCAAGCCGCATAGAAGCGTATCATTCTTGTCCGTCATCGGCGTGAACCGGCGTTTTCAGCAGCGAAAATACGACGTAGGCGGCAACGCATAACGCGACGGGAAGTACGACGGCAAGCGTGGGCAAGCCGCCCCAGCCGCCGTTGCCGAGCCGTTCTACGAGCGTACCCGTGAAGTTGAAAATCGCGTGGATAGCCGCGCAGACGAGAACGTTGCCCGTTTTAAGCATAGCGAACGCGCAAAGCCCGCCTATCAAAAACGAATAGCCGACCTGCATCGCCACCGCCGACGGCGACGACGAGAGCAGGTTTACGACGTGTATCGCGGCGAATATCGCCGAAGAAGCGACCGTTGCCGCAAACGCCTTGTACTTTCCGTCTTTCATTCGTTCGAGAAGGGCGGGGAAAAGTATTCCGCGGAATATGAGTTCTTCGCTCAATCCCGTCAGCGCGCATTCGAGCGCGAACAGGACGTAATGATACCAAGCCCCGTACGAAATCGACGCGTCGCCGAACGCGAGACCGAGAATAGGCGGGTTCAAAACGACGGCTACGAAACACGGCGCGACCGCGAGCATCGATTTCGCCGAAGGTCTGCGTAAGATTTTATATCCGAGCAGAGCGGCTATAATCGCGGCGGCGATCGATACGGGCAGGCGCGACAAAACGGCGTCAGCGCACGCCGAAACGGGGTATTCGCCGATCTTTCCCGAAAGGAAAAATTCGTAAATGCACCCCGCCGCGATAAGAACGATTGCCGCCGCTAAAAGCAGACGGCGTTTTTTTTCGGGATCAAAGTTCATCGGTTTTAGCGGGTTCGACCGTTTTCGCGGCGTATTTGCTCACGAAAAACTCGTAGCCGAATACGACGGCGAGCGCGAACAGCGCGCCGCCGAGCACGTCGGTAAACCAATGCGCGCAAGAGAGCAGTCTGCCCGCGGTCGCGATTACGCAAAGCGCGGCGCAAACGGCGGAAAGCGCGGTTTTAAGCCGCGCGTTTTTAATTCTTAAACAGATCTCGACAATCGCCGTTCCGAACACGCCGACGGTAAGCATAGTGTGCGACGACGGGAACGACGCTTCGGGGCGGGCTTGTCCGTCGAGTAAAACGGGGCGGTAGTTGACGATTACCGCTTCGAATACCGCGTACGCGGCGATAAGCAGAACGTAACACGCCGCAAGCGCGTATATATCTTTGCCGACGGCTTTAAGACTCTTGTTTCTGACGGCGACGAATATTCCGTACCCCGCGAAGAAGAGCGCGGTCGCTATCGCCGCGTAGCCGAGAACTTCCGTAAGCCCGTACCAGAAGCCGTTTAACTTTCCGCCCGCGGCGGAAAAAACAGCGTCGTTAAGCGTGTACAGACCTATTTTTTCGCCAAGCCTTTCGCCAACGTCAACGGTTTTAAGCAAAACGATGAGCAGAACGAACGCCGCCAGACATACCGCCGCTGCTATCGCGCCCGATAAAGCCCGAAATTTTTTCATAAAAGCAATTTCTCCTTTCGTTAACGATAATATTATAAGTTATAACGCCCGATAAAGCAAGCGGTCGGGCGGAAATAATAAAATTTTAAGAAATTTATTAAAAAGCGTTGAAAATACGGAAATAATGTGTTATAATGCGAGCGTATGATAGTCGGCGACGGAAAGTCGCCCTATACGGAGGAATCTATGAACAAAAGCGAATTCATCAGAGCGTACGCCGATAATCTCGGCGTAACCATTAAAGACGCCG
>OQVT01003441.1_pt1 | contig 10164 bp, 8 predicted proteins | sample 1691561 | NCBI WGS metagenome assembly OQVT01 (sample SAMN03418260, study PRJEB22391) | human gut metagenome | biome: human-gut; feature: organic feature; material: feces | host: Homo sapiens | place: Tanzania | collected 2013-01
TCGCAGCCATCGTCATTGGTATTGAGGATATGGCCCTCACCGTCGTGGGTGAGCGGTGCCACCACCGGGGTGACTCCCGACTCGACCAGTCGGGCTATCATCTGGCCGTCGGCAGCATCGACATCGCCTACGAAGCCATAGTCGACGCCGTCCTTGACCGGACGCTTATGGGCACGGATGATATTGGCATCGGCGCCGGTGAGGCCGATGGCATTGACGCCTATGGCTTGCAGTCCAGCCACAATATTCTTGTTGACCAGTCCGCCATAGACCATCGTGACCACTTCGAGCATGGCTGCGTCGGTGATGCGTCGGCCGCCCACCATAGTCGTCTCGATGCCCAGCGCCTCGGCCACCTTGGTAGCGCGACGCCCGCCGCCATGCACCAGAATCTTGCGGCCTGGGATGGCGGCAAAGTCGGTGAGCAGACGGCTGAGCGCCGTGGCGTCTTCGACCACGGCACCGCCGACCTTGACCACCGTTATTGTTGTTTTGTTAGCTTTCATCATTTATTCCAGATAGGTATATCCATAAAGTCCAGAGCGATAGTTGGACAGGAACTCCTTGCCCTCCTCGAGCGAGATTTTGCCGTTCTTGACGCTCTTAGTCACCCAAATCTCGAGCTGGCGCACCAGCTTCTTCGGGTTGTACTGCACGTAGTCGAGCACCTCCTCGACGGTCTCGCCATCGATAATCTGGTCGATGTGGTAGTGGCCGTCCTTGACGCTGACGTGCACGGCGTTGGTGTCGCCAAAGAGGTTGTGCATGTCGCCGAGTATCTCCTGATAGGCACCCACAAGGAAGACGCCGAGGTAGTAAGGCTCGTTGCGGCGCAAGGCATGGAGGGGCAGCACATGAGAGAGGTGGCCCTCCTTGACGAAGTTGGCTATCTTGCCATCCGAGTCGCAGGTGATATCCTGCAGGGTTGCGTTGCGCGTAGGCCGTTCGGTAAGGCGCTGAATGGGCATTATGGGGAACAGCTGGTCGATGGCCCACGAGTCGGGGAGGCTCTGGAACAGCGAGAAGTTGCAGAAATACTTGTCGGCGAGCAGCTTGTCGATATTGCGCAGCTCTTCGGGCACGTGCTTCATCTGCTTGGAGAGCGTATTGATTTCATGGCATACGCTCCAGTACATGCTCTCAATCTCGGCACGGGTCTTGAGGTCTACGATGCCATGAGAGAAGAGCTCGAGGGCCTCGTCGCGTATCTGCTCGGCATCGTGCCAGTCTTCGAGCATATTCTTGGAGTTGAGGTTGTCCCATATCTCGTAGAGGTCCTTGACCAGCTGGTGGTCGGAGTCCTTGGCCTCAAACTCCTCGGGCATCTCGGGCAGGCTGGCGGTCTCGAGCACGTCGATAACCAGTACCGAGTGGTGTGCCGTGAGCGACCGGCCGCTCTCGGTGATGATGTTGGGATGGGCTATGTCGTTCTTGTTGGCTGCGTCGACGAAGGTATAGACACAGTCGTTGACATACTCCTGGATGGAGTAGTTGACCGAGCTCTCGCTGTTGGCCGAGCGGGTGCCGTCGTAGTCCACTCCCAGTCCGCCGCCACAGTCGACGAAGTCCACGTTGTACCCCATCTTGTGGAGGTTGATGTAGAACTGAGCCGCCTCACGCAGCGCGGTCTGTATACGTCGTATCTTGGTAATCTGGCTGCCAATGTGGAAGTGGATAAGACGAAGACTGTCGTGCAGACCCTTCTCATCAAGGATGCGCAGGGCGTCGAGGAGCTCCGAACTGGTAAGTCCGAACTTCGACGCATCGCCTCCGCTCTCGGCCCATTTGCCCGAACCGCTCGATGCGAGCTTGATGCGTATGCCCAGGTTAGGCTTCACGTTGAGCTTCTTGGCTGCGCGGGCGATGATGTCAAGCTCGTTGAGCTTCTCGACAACGATAAAGATGCGCTTTCCCATCTTCTGGGCCAGCAGAGCCAACTCGATGTAGCTCTGGTCCTTGTATCCGTTGCAGATGATGAGCGAGTCGCTCTGGCACTGCACGGCTATCACGGCGTGGAGCTCGGGCTTGGAACCCGCCTCAAGTCCCAGATTGAACTTGCGGCCGTGCGAGATGATTTCCTCGACCACCGGCTGCATCTGATTGACCTTGATGGGATAGATAATAAAGTTCTGTGCCTTGTACTCATACTCCTCAGCCGCCCGTTTGAAGCAGTTGGCGGTCTTCTCGATACGGTTGTCGAGGATATCGGGGAATCTGAGCAGCAGCGGGGGCGTCACGTCGCGCAGCGACAGCTCATCTACAATCTCGCGCAAATCTATCTGGGCTTCATCCTTACAGGGAGAGACGCTGACGTTGCCTTCCTCGTTGATGTCAAAGTAAGAAGCTCCCCAGCCTTTGATGTTATACATCTCGCGAGAGTCTTCGATGCTCCATTTCTTCATATTCCAAGTTCGTTTTTTAGTTGTTGGGTGGTAAAATGTATCTTCTTAAAATCGTCCATGACGCTTACGTCGATGGTATAGTGGGCTTTGGTGTAGTAGGGTTCGCGCTCGGCGAGCTGGCGGGTTATGTACTGGCGCACCTCTTCGGGTGTTTTGTTGAGCAGCAGTGGTCTCACGGTGCGTCCCATGCTCAGATGCTTGTACAGCACGTCTGGCGACGCTTTGAGATAGACCGTTGCGCCCTGGCGGTTGAGGTAGTCCATGTTGTCGAAGAAGCAGGGAGTGCCGCCGCCACAACTGATGATGACGTCCTCAAACTCTGCCACCTCGTGGAGCATATTGTGCTCGATGCGGCGGAACCCTTCCTCGCCGCGCTCGTCAAAGATTTCCTTGACGGTGTGGTGCATACGGCTCTCGATATACCAGTCGAGGTCGTAGAACCTCATCCCCATGTCGCGGGCAAGCGCATTGCCAAGCGTGGTCTTGCCCGCGCCCATATATCCTATAAGAATAATACGCGTGGGGGTCATTTCTTGCGGCGGGCTTTGGGTTCGGGGGCTTTGTCTACGATTTCCTTGCACTCGGCGTAGGTAAGTTGGGCAGCGCGCTCATGCAGGCTCTTCGGCAGACGATAGTTCTTGCCGTCGCAGGTGATGTAGGGACCGAAGCGGCCGTTGAGTACCTGCATCGTGGAGTCCTCTTCAAACGACTTGATGTGGCGCTGGCGCTCCTGCTCGCGCTTCTCGGCGATGAGCTTGATGGCATCGGCGAGCGTTACAGTCATCGGATCCATCTCTTTAGGCAGTGATACATACTTGCCGCCATGCTGAACATAGGGACCGAAACGACCTGAGCCGATGGTGACGATGTCTCCTTCGTACTCGCCGATATTGCGGGGCAGACGGAACAGCTCAAGAGCCTCGTCGAGGGTGATGGTCTCGATGCTCTTGCCCGACGGCAGCTGCGCAAAGCGTGGCTTCACCTCGTCGTCGGCGCTGCCTATCTGCACTACAGGGCCAAAGCGTCCTATCTTGACGAATACCGGACGGTGGGAAAGTGGGTCTACACCCAGTTCGCGTTCGCCTGCCTTATGCTCCGAGCGGGCGTTCATCACCTTGCGCACGGTGGGCTCGAAGTCGTGGTCGAAGTTGCGCATCATGCTGGTCCACTCTTCGTGGCCTTCGGCTATCTGGTCAAACTGGCTCTCCACCTTGGCGGTGAAGTTGTAGTCCATAATCTCGGGGAAGTGATCCATCAGGAAGTCGTTGACCACGGTACCGATGTCGGTGGGCAGCAGCTTGCCTTTCTCCTTGCCCGCCACCTCGGTGCGGGTCTTCGATACGATGCGGTTGGCGCTCAGCGTGTCGGTCACGTACTGCCGCTCTTCGCCCGCCTTGTCTCCCTTGACCACATACTCGCGCTGCTGGATGGTAGAGATGGTCGGCGCGTAGGTAGAGGGTCGTCCTATGCCCAGTTCTTCGAGCTTCTTGACCAGGCTGGCCTCGGTATATCTCACGGGGCCTTGTGAATATTTCTCTGTAGATGTGATTGACTTGCGTTCCAGAAGGTCTCCGGCCGAGAGGGCGGGCAGAGTGTTGCCGCCTTCATTGTCCTGGTTCTCATCGTCGGTAGACTCGTGATAGACCTTGAGGAATCCGTCGAAGGTAACCACCTCGCCGTCGGCGATGAACTTCTCCTCCTGTCCGTCGATGTCTATCGTCACCACCGTCTTCTCTATCTCCGACTCAGCCATCTGCGATGCCACGGTGCGCTTCCATATCAGGTCGTAGAGGCGGCGCTCCTGCACGGTGCCCTCGATGGTCTGCTCCGATATATAGGTGGGACGTATGGCCTCGTGGGCTTCCTGCGCGCCCTTGCTGTGGGTGTGGAAGTTGCGGGTGTGGCTGTACTCGGCTCCCCAGAGCTGGGTGATGGCGTCGCGGCTGGCTGCCAGAGCGAGCTTGGACAGGTTTACGCTGTCGGTACGCATGTAGGTGATTCGTCCGTTCTCGTAGAGATGCTGCGCCACCATCATGGTCTGGGTCACGGTATATCCCAGCTTGCGGGCAGCCTCCTGCTGCAGCGTAGAGGTAGTGAAGGGAGGTGCGGGCATACGCTTGAGCGGCTTCTTGCTTACCGAACCGACGGTAAACTGGGCCTTGCGACAGCGCTCCAGGAATGCTACGGCCTCTTCGCGGGTGGCAAAGCGCTTGTCGAGCTCGGCTTTGACCTCGGCGATGTGGCCTTCGGCCTGGGGCACGGTGAAGACGGCGCTCACGCGATAGTAGGGCTCGCTCACGAAGGCCTGTATCTCGCGCTCGCGCTCAACGATGAGTCTTACAGCCACGCTCTGCACGCGTCCGGCAGACAATGCGGGCTTCACCTTGCGCCACAATACGGGCGAGAGTTTGAATCCCACGAGTCGGTCGAGCACTCGGCGTGCCTGCTGGGCATTGACGAGGTTCATGTCGAGATGACGGGGATGCTCGATGGCATCAAGGATGGCGTTGGGGGTAATCTCGTGGAATACGATGCGGTTGGTATTGTCCTTGTCCAGACCCAATACCTCACACAGATGCCAACTGATGGCCTCTCCCTCGCGGTCTTCATCGGATGCCAACCACACGCGCTGTGCCTCCTTGACCTGCTTCTTGAGCTCGCTCACCAACTTGCGTTTCTCCTCGGGTATCTCGTAATCGGGCTCCATCGTCTTCTCGTTGATGGAGAGCGTCTTCTTTTTCAGGTCACGTATGTGGCCGAAACTTGACATGACCTTGTAGTCCTTGCCAAGAAACTTCTCTATGGTTTTAGCCTTTGCGGGGCTCTCTACAATCACCAAATTCTCGTGCATAGTAAATCATATTTGTTATTTGAAGCGCAAAAGTAGACAAAAAAATCGCTTATACCTTATTATATAGGTGTTTTTTTGATTTTTTTAAGGATTGCGGCGCTTCTCGCCATGACAAAGCCCGCTTTGGCGACTATCAGCACGGGCAACGAGGGCATGACAGCGATGGGCGAGATGACCTCCTCCTGCCCCGTCGGCATGGCAAAAATCGCGGCGATGAACTTCATGCTGATTTCAGGGTCTGAAACGGTCGTTGCAAACCATGATTTCCGCGTTGCACGACCCGATTTCTGTATTGCACATCACGATTTCTGTATTGCACGCCATGAACTCGATTTTACTTTGACCTCCAGATGTTTTGTCAACACTCTCCAGCGCGCTGCAGTGGCAAAAATCGTGGCGGAAAATGGCCTCCGTCGCGGCGGGAAAATCTGCGGCGTCAGCGAGGGTCATCACGGCTCTCGCAGAGGTACCCTCCACGCTCGCCGGGACGCCCTCCACACTCGCCGAGGTACCCTCCACAGGTGCCGAGGTCATCAGCTTCTGGCGGAAGGAGGATAGGGAGTGGCAGAAGATGGGTAGAGGATGAGGGGAGGTGGATAGAGGGTGTGGGAAGGTGGGTGGAGGCGGCGGGAAGTGGATGGCGGTACTCTTGGCGACCGCCATCTACGACGCGAGAATGGTGGGGGTTGGGCGGTCTTTGGCTGCCTTGTCCGTCGTAGACGGAGGGGAAAGAGGCAGAAATCGCTGTTTTTTAGCGTAAAATAACAATAAAAGGCGCAGATTGTTCGTTTGTTATCATTTTATTGGCTATCTTTGCACGGAAATTTAAAAATGGCTCATTTCGACCACATCACGAGTAGGAAGAAAGGGATTTTTAGATGCAAAAATTAAAACAATAACATTTTTTAGATGAACGTAATTACGAAAACAGTTCAATTGCCTGATGGAAGAACCATCACAATTGAGACCGGAAAGGTTGCAAAACAGGCTGACGGTGCCGCAGTACTCCGTATGGGCAACACCGTGCTTTTGGCAACTGTTTGTGCAGCTAAGGACGCAGTTCCGGGTACAGATTTTATGCCTTTGCAAGTAGATTATCGCGAGCAGTACAGTGCCGCAGGCCGTTTCCCCGGCGGTTTCACCAAGCGTGAAGGCAAGGCAAGTGACAACGAGATTCTTACCTCTCGTCTGGTCGACCGTGCCCTCCGTCCCCTCTTCCCCTCCAACTACCATGCTGAAGTGTATGTACAGGTTATGCTGCTCTCTGCCGACGGTGTAGACCAGCCCGACGCTCTTGCCGGCTTTGCCGCATCAGCCGCTATGGCCTGCTCCGACATTCCCTTCGAGCACACTATCTCTGAAGTTCGCGTAGCCCGCATCAACGGCGAGTTTGTCATCAACCCCACCTTCCAGCAGATGGAAGAGGCCGATATGGACTTGATGGTAGGTGCCACCAAGGACAACATCATGATGGTGGAAGGCGAGATGAAGGAAGTATCTGAGCAAGACCTCATCGGCGCCCTCAAGGCTGCTGCCGAGGCCATCAAGCCTATGTGCGAGCTGCAGGACGAGCTGTCCAAGGAACTGGGCAAGGACGTGAAGCGCGAGTACTGCCACGAGGTCAACGACGAAGAGCTGCGCGAGCAGATCAAGAGCGAACTCTACGCCCCCGTATACGATGTCAACAAGCAGGCGCTGGAGAAGCACGCCCGTATGGACGCCTTCGACAAGATTATCGCCGACTTTATGGAGAAATATGACGCCGCCCATGCCGACCTCTTGGGGGAACCTTTGCTCAACTATTTAAATGTGGTCAAAGCGGCACAGGACCTTTCCAACCCGGACTATTTAAATATCGGTGCGCGTCATATTTCTGTTTCCACTTCGGGAATTGCAGATAAATTGCATAAACTGGCGGTGGACTTGCCACAGGCCAACTTGGCTATTTCCCTGCATAATGCCGATAATGCCGAGCGCAGCAAGATTATGCCCGTAAACCGCAAATTTGATTTGGACGATATCAAAAAAGCGTTGGAAGAATATATTGCTATGACGGGCCGCCAGGTGTTTTTGGAATATTCTGTTATTGAAAACGTCAACAGCCGCCCGGAACATATCCGCAAACTGGCGGACTGGATTTACAGCATTAAAGACAACTATTTACTGCACGTTAATTTGATTGCGTGCAACCTGGGCCGCGGCGAAAAGACAGAAGACCGTGTAGTAAAAGATTTTGCCGCCGGCCTAAAAGCAATGGGCATAGGCGTAACTATCCGCAAAAGTATGGGTAACGATATTTTAGCCGCGTGCGGACAGTTGGCTTCCCAGAAAAAGGAGGGAAAATGAAAAAATTGGGGTTAGTGGCAGCCGGTCTTTTACTCGCCGGATGTGCTACGTTGGAAATGAATAATTTGGATTGGATTCCAATAGGGCCGGACTTTCCGCCCACCAAGGCCAAAAATGTGGAAATTATCGGCAGTAAGAGTGATATTACCCGCCCGTACGGTAATTTGGGGCTTTTGCGCATTAAAAATTTACAGCCCACCCGCGATAATTTAAAAATGGGCGTGGAAAAGGGCCGCAAGTTTGTAGCCTCCAAGGGGGCCGATGCAATGCTTATCGGCCAGTACAACAGCGCGGAGGACGGTGCGTCCAACCCGCGCGTAACGCTGATTATCTATGCCATTAAATATGTGGATAATTTGAGCGAAGAAGATGAAAAAGCAATTGAAGATTTTAAAGTATTGGGGATATTAAATGAGCGTTCTGATAGCTAAAACCGCAGGAGAATGTGAACAATGGACGGATGTAGCCGTCGTCGTGGATGTATTGCGTACGTCCACCACGCTGTGTGCGTTGCTAGCGCGCGGCAAGAAAACTGTTTTGGGGTTTGATAAGGCGGAGGACGTAACCGCTTTTACAAGCCGGCACGCTGATTTTGAGGTATATAGCGAACAAAAATTGTCCGTTTCGCACGAGGACGATTCTCCTTATGCGGCGTCGCGTGCTTCGGGCCGTACGCCTGCTTTGGTGCTGAGCAACGAAGGGATGAAGGCGCTTTACGCCGCCAAAAACGCCAGTAGCGTATTGGTCGGCGGTTTTTGCAATTTTTATACGTTGGCTGATGTGCTTGCTAATATGGATAAGGATGTTTTGCTGGTGCCGGCCTCTTTGTATGGTACGGCGGATTCGGTAGAAGACGGTTTCTGCGTGTCTGCCTTGAAAGACTGCGTGCAAGGTATCGGCAACCCCGAGGACGCTATTGTGGAATTTAATAACACAATGCGCTGTGTAGAGTTTTTGAAACAGGGGCCTAAAAATGCCGAAAAAGATGCCAAAATTGCGTTTAAAGTGGATGATTTAAAGGTTGTGCCGCAGGTGTCTTTTTCTGACCAAGGCTATGCGGTCTGCTATCCGTACGGCACACAAGCGCCGGAGGCTTGGTTGGTTACCAAGCCCGCTGAACAACCCGCTGATGTCCCTGCTCAAACGCCTGTTTCGGCGGCACAGGAAACTGTGTCTGCTCCGAAACCTGCGGAGAACACCAAGAGCGGCCTTAAAAGTTTTTTTAGTGGGATTTTAAATACAGTAAAAGAAGAAAAGAGAGAATTGGAACAAGAAATTGCCAATAGTTTTGGCGAAAGTAAGGTGGATAATGCGCCTGCTCCGGCGGAGGATTTATTGGACGCCGCTTTAAAAAAGACTCCGACCCGGGCCGCCGCTTCTTCTGGAAGTTCCGTCCAAACTCCGGCCCAACAGCCTGCTACTAAGGTGGCCGCAGAGGTGCGGCCGGTTGCTCCGCAACAGGCGGTGCCGTCTGCCGAGGTTACTTTTTCGGGCAAGGCTGCCGTGTTTGGCGGTAAGGCAAAAAAGAAAGCCATTGTGCTTTTTTCGGGCGGATTAGATTCCACTACCTGCCTGTATTGGGCCTTGGCGCACGGTTACGAGTGCGAAGCGCTTACCGTTTCTTACGGACAGCGCCACGACCGCGAGGTGTTGGCCGCACAAATGATTGCGCGCAATCTGGGTATTAAACACCATATGATTACGCTTAATTTGCCGTGGCTGTCCTGCTGTTCCTTAGTGGATAAAAGTCAGGCCCTGCCGGATGTGGCATTAGAGGATATTCCGAAAGAGGGAATTCCTTCTACCTATGTGCCGGGGCGGAATTTGATGTTCCTTTCTATTGCCGGCTCTTTATTGGATGCAATTCACGCCGATACGATTATTGCAGGTCCCAACGCGATAGATTTTTCGGGTTATCCCGATTGCACCCCTGGATTCTTTAAAGCGGCGGCGGACGCGCTTAACCGCGGTACCAAAATGGGTGTAACGGAAGGCATTGAAGTATTGGCACCTCTGATGCGGATGTCAAAGACCGATATTGTGCGCCTGGCCGCCAAGTTGAAAGTTCCGTTTGAACTCACTTGGAGTTGCTATGCGGGCGGCAAAAAGCCGTGCGGCCATTGTGATTCCTGCAAATTGCGCGCCAAAGGTTTTGCCGAAGCGGGCGTGCATGATACGTCGCTTGATTAACGGAGATAAAAATGAAAAAACTCCTTTTGGCTTTATGGGCGGTGTGTTTGGCGGGCGGTATAACGGCGGCGGAATTAAAGGATATGGATGCGGTTATCGCGAAAATCGAAAAAGAGATCCCATATCCGGTATTTGTAAAGCCGTCTAACGCCGGTTCCTCCAGAGGTGTTACAAGAGCAGACAACCGCGAAGAGCTGATCTCCGGCTTAAAGGAAGCGGCTGACAATGACCGCCGTATCCTCGTTGAGGAGATGATCGTGGGCCATGAGATTGAGTGCGGCGTATTCGGTGACGGTGCTTCCACGAAAGCCTCCGGCGTGGGTGAGATCCTTGCAGCGGCTGAGTTCTATGATTTCGACGCGAAATACTACAATG
>OQVT01003442.1_pt1 | contig 10163 bp, 13 predicted proteins | sample 1691561 | NCBI WGS metagenome assembly OQVT01 (sample SAMN03418260, study PRJEB22391) | human gut metagenome | biome: human-gut; feature: organic feature; material: feces | host: Homo sapiens | place: Tanzania | collected 2013-01
CCAAATACCCAGGTCGGGGCAGCAATTGTTGATGAAAATCATAGAGTTGTATCTGTCGGGTATAATGGATTTCCTACGGGTGTCAGTGATGATGAATTTCCTTGGAGTAGAGAAGGGGATGTATTAACTTCCAAGTATGCCTTTGTTGTACATGCGGAATTGAATGCTATCTTGAATTCTCAAAGAAGTGTAAGAGGCTGTACAATCTATGTTTTATTTATCTTCCAGCGCAAGCACCAATTCCTCCTCGCAGCACTCGCTGTCGTTGGTGTCTTGGTGGTTGTTGCTTTTTTCAAGGCTCGCTCTATTGTTGTAAATATCTTCTAATTTCATAGTATCACTCTTTTCCTCCCCTTGTCAATCTGTTTTTTGCCGTCGCAGGCTTTGCAGCATACGCCGGATAACCTTTTCATTCCTGCGGGAAATCGTAAACGGCTCCGGATTGCAGCCAAACGGATATGCACGGCAACCGCTGCGCCGCAGCTCAGCCGTCAGCTCCAGCGCTCTCCTCGGAGCAGCCGGATACAGGATATACTCCACGGTTCCCGCCACATCGCTATTCTCCTCAATGAAGTCCAAAAGCTCCGGCGTATCCCACGGCGCTGTCCCACAGCAGAGCAGCCGGTATGGAGCCTGAAAGAACGCAATGTAGCCGTTCCCGCTAAGCTGTCCCATATCCTGCACCACCACATCAAAGCGGTTCTGCTGGCTCTGGCTGCAAAACAAGGTCACGCCGGAAACCGTTACAGTGCCGGACAGCGCCGGCACACCGTAAGCCCGACACACCGCGTCAAGGATCTGTTGTTCAACTTGAACAACCGCTATCAGCGGTGCCGTCCCCGCGCCGGAGCCTCCGGCTTTTGAGCGCGCAGCTCGGCTGCTTCCCGCTCGGCTTCGGCGATGATCTGGGCTTTGATTGCCTGCATGTCCGGCTGTGGAGCCGCCTTTAATCCGACCGGTTCCGGCTCCAACATGGGTTGCTCTATCTGCATCACTTGCAGCAAGCTGTGCTGCGAACCGATGTTGGTTACATCTATCTGATTTACGCTATGAGCCAACCAAGGCATTTCCATAGCCATTTTCTTTATGAGCGCACTTACCTTTGCCGCAGTCAAGCGTTCTATTGATGTATAGACCGAAAACTGTCTGTGTTCAAAGCCATTCTTTTTCATAAAGCGGCTGATGTCGGAGTATGCCTTTTTGTAGTACCTTGGGTTTACCGTATGCTTTGGGCGCGGATAGTGTTCCGCTAAGGCTTTTTGGCTTAAATCGAATGTAATTTGCTTACGGTTTCCCTGCTGTTTCTTATTATCCATAAATCAAGCCAGCATCTTTCGTATTTCTGCCGCTTGGCACAAAACATCTTCTTCGGTATCTTCATCAAAGAATACACAAGAAGCAGCGCATCTCACGAACCAATCAGCCTGTACCAGCCCAAGAAGCACATTCCACATCTGGGCGTAATCATTCTCGCCGCCGTTATCCTCGAAGGACAGCCGCTCTTTCTCGGAGGTGCAGCGCAGTCCACGGTTGATAAACGCTTTTTTGACCGTCCAACAGATATCCTCTTTGCGGTAGCCTGCTGCCGTGATGGCTGCGTCATTGAAAGTCATCTCTACTCTCATGCGATCCACTCCTTTCACTTTGCATTATAGCACTCGCTCGGTTGTTGTTCAAGTTGAACATCGGCGGACGGCAGCCATTCGGCTTGCGGCAGGCGGCAGGACGCATTTGGGAGAAATGCCCAAAAAGGCACCTGAATTTCGTTGTTTTGCCAAGGATAACATGGCAAAGAATTCTACATTTACCATTGACAACCAGTCCAATAAGTCGTACAATAAGAGTACAAAAGAAAAAAACACCCTGCGGGGTGGGAAAGGATTGCCGTCCTTCCGCCACCCATCTTTGTGATCATCAGCCGATCACGCAGACTTTATACACCGAGTGTCTTGTTTTCGTGCTTACCATAGCACGATTGGATACCGAAAGTCAAGCGTATCGTTTCTTCACTAAAGAACGGGGCTTGGCTTTTCTTTTTGTGCCATGCGTTTGCACTTTGAAAAACCAATTACCACGGGCTATGGTTCAGATAGCCCATCGCTGCCGGATCCCCTTTGCGCATGAAGGCTCCGGCGCCTGTCAGTAGATCACAGAACGCTGACTGGGTAATTGCAAAGTCGATGCGGAAAATGATACCTCTGTGCCATCGGGAACCTGCCATGATCCTGTTCGCAGCAGGAGAGCAGGTCGGTACCAGTAACGAGGAGGAAAGGACAAATCAAGGTAACAGGCGTGTGATGCGCCGGCGTCCCAATCCCCGAACATTTCCGTTCCTTGCGACACTAAAAAGTATTTTCTTTCTTTTTTGACTTTGCGCTTTTTGTTTCTATGCACCATTAGCGGGAGATCACAAATTGCTTTGCGATTTCCCGCTATGGTACATTTGGCGGAGATGGAGGGATTTGAAATTATGTTCCAGATTTTTGCTGATCCCAAAACGCACGGTCAATTTCGTTCAGCCTGTTTCTTGCTTCGTCGAGCATAGACTGCCGAATGTGGGTGTAACTATCTGTAACAGCATAAGACGAATGTCCCATCATTTCCTGTATTACCCGCGGGTCGATACCTGCCTCTTTGCAGTTGGTTGCAAAGCTGTGTCTGAGCTGATGGAAGGTGGTCGAGCATTGAACATAGCCATGACCTTTGCGGGGTTGAGCCATACCGTGCCGGACGCAAAATGCCTGCCAGCCCTTTTCAACCTGATGGCAGCGCAGCAAATTTTTTCCGTCGAAGGAAAAAATATAGTCGTCCGGTTCGCCAACGAACTTTCCATACAAGCTATCCAGCATGACGACCCTTCTGATACCTGCCTTAGTTTTTGGCTGTTTGATGTGGGGGGTATTACTGGTGAAGTACACACTTTTCGAGATATGGATAATGCGGTTCTGATTGTCGATATCCCTGTACTGGAGCGCAAGGGCTTCACCCTTTCGCAAACCGGTACACTTGATAAGAAAGCCAAGTCGAGAGTACATATCCTCATTCCAAAACTCGGAAATGATCCGTTGATCGCGAGCAGGAGCCTCCTCCCGTTGGGCAGAGGGGCGTCCGGCGGTACGATATCTGGCATCAGTTGGGTTAAATGTGATATCGCCGCCAAGAATGGCAAGTGCCATCGTCTGACTGATAAGCTGACGGTGAGTAACAACTGTTTTGCGGGTAAAGGTCTTACCAAGGCTGTCAAGGAAAGCCTTAATCATTGCCGGAGTAATCTCCCCAACAGGTAAATCTCCAAAGTGAGAAACGCACCTCCGGAATGGAGACTGGTAGCCTCGGACGGTGTTTGGCGCCAGCTCTCCCCAAGATTGCTTCAGCTGTTCTGCGTAAAAGCGATATGGTTTTGTTTCCCCAGTGAAACTTTCTGCTTTGTTCTCTGTGCTGCACCATGGGCAGCAGATCCATTCGCTTCGCAGCTCTCTCTTACACTTCTTACAAAGCACTACAATCACTCCTCCATGCAAAATTGTGCAGTTAATTATAGGCAAGCAAGACAAACTTCGTCAATCTTCTCGTTAGGTGCAGCCCCCACCGGGCTGTTTTTTATTATTTATTATCTCGGTGCCCAGCGGCACGGCGGCAAGCCGTGACCGGTGCAACTCCGGACGCCGAGCTCTGTTTTCTCCCCTTTCAGGGGTTCCTTCTCTGCCGAGAGGGAGGGTGTGATTGGTTCCTCCCTCTCCCCAGAGAGGAGGAAGAAAAAAGGAGTGATAGGTTATGTTGTTTGAAGTGCTGATGGACGGCAAGGTTAAGGCAAGTACCGAGCATCTGGAGTGTATCCCCGCACCGGAGATCCTGCGGGATATGGAGCGAGCGGGATATAGCTTCCGGCTGAACGGAAAGCGCTGCAGGGCACGAGAAGCTGCCGCAGCGAGGACTAACGGCAGGTGTTCAGGTTGAACATCTGCTTTTTATTTGAAAAGGAGGGCACAATAATGGCAATTAAGGAACAACGATGGTTGGACATCGGCGACCTGCGGGCGCTATGTGTGCAAAACCATTGGTTCACCTGGGGTGGGGTCGAGGAGTACGATAAGTTCCTGTATATGACCAAGAACCCAGACGGCAGCCGACGGAACATGACAACGGCGGTGCTGCATAGCATAGCAAAGGAGATCATGCGGTACAGCGAGCCTGCGACCTATGAGGAGCTGGGAGTGACCGGTATTATGTTTCTGCTGTCAGAGCGCTGCCATAGCTGCTTTGCGGATATCGGGCTGCGGGCTGAGATCGTTGCCAAAGCGGAGCGGGAAGCTGCCGAGTTGCGGAACCGACCCACAGCAGACAGAGCGCCGGAGATCCACCGGGGATAGCCGATGTTCAAGTTGAACACCGGGCAGAGTATAGTAAGGAGGAACGACGATGGAGCGAATGAGTACCAAGAAGAAAACCGTGCTGCTGGCGCTGGCAATCCTGCTGGTTATCGAGATCTGCTTTGCGGTCTGGGAGTACATTCTGCGCCCGAATGCCAATCTCTGTGAGAATCCCTATGGGATCACAATCCACTGCAAGGACGAGGCGTTGCTGCAGGAGTGTGTGACGGAGCTGGATAAGCTGCCGGACGGGCTGATGGAGCGGTTCAAGGAGGACGGCTGGGCGCTGTGGATCGGAGACAGCTACCTTACTGATGTGCGCCGGGCGTACCGCAACGAGGAGATCATGGGAATGACCCGACCGGTCGGCAAGGAGATCCTTGTCTCCGGCGCCGATCAGATCGCCCATGAGTTCGGGCATTTTGTTTATACGGTTCTGGGAGAGCCGGAGGACTTCCGGCAGGTATATGAAAAAGAGGCGGCAAAGGCTTGTTTGCCAAGCTACTGTACCGCTGACGCCCATGAGTATTTTGCGCAGGGCTTTGCCTGCTGCCTCAATGGGATTGATGCCTTTGCCACTGCCGATGCGACCAGAGCGTATTTCAGCCGGCTGCATGACAGCGGCTGGGTGTAAAGGAGGATTTTGAAATGGAAAAATACATTGTTTGCGTAGATGTCCCGTGCCGGTCTATTTCTGAGACCTATGTATTTGATACAGCAGCAGCCGCTAATAAGGCGGCAAGGTCAGCTTGGGACGCACTTTCCGACAGTGACAAGGCGCAGCAGACAATCTGGTGTGGGCGGGTGACAGAACGGGATATTGAAGATGATCTGGTGCTGGACAGTATGCGAAAGCCCGCTGGCGGCTACGACCTTGATAACAAGGAGATCTGGACTTGCTGTCGTAATTTCCATGATTACCCCAATGCCTTTCATTCGGAACGGCTGCGGTTCATCACCGAAGCCGAGCAGGAAGCCGAGGAGCTACGGCATAGTGCAGCGGCGGAAATGCCGCATCAATACCATCGTTAACAGCAGATGTTCGGTTGGACACCTGCTTTTTTATTTGCTGAATAACAGGAGGATAACGAAATGAACGAAACCAAGAAGGACAACAAAAAGAAAGTGCTTATCATCGTGCTGGCAGCACTGCTGCTGATCGGCGGCGGGACGGCAGCTATTCTACTGCAGCGGCAGCCCGCAGCGCCCAGCCGCCCGCCCTACGATTTGACACCCGGCAGCGAAGCTCTCCGGCAGCGGTGCCGGTCTCGAATACGGGACATTGAAGCGCTGCAGGCAGAGCTGAACCGGAAGGTCGAGGCTGGCATGATGAATATTTCGATGGCGACGAATCCCGTATTCGAGACCGGCACCGCTGCCGGAGAGCTTCTGATATACAACAGTCCCATCAATAACTACCCGCAGGTCGTGGAGATCTACCGGAATGATACCGGCGAGCTGATCTATACCTCCAGCGGGATCCCCGTTGGCAGCCGGATCGATACCGACACCCTTGATGTGGACTTACCTGCAGGGGATTACGACTGTACGGCTTATTTCAACGCCGTTGATCCGGAGACCAGCCAGATGGTGGGTCGTGCCGGCGCCAATATCACCATTAAGGTGCTTGGCTAAGTGATCGGTATTAACGCCAACCGGCGTTGATATAAATAATTTTAATAGCCCCACAGGGGCAGAAAGAGGTCAAAAATGAAGATCCGCAAAACTCTCGCACTTGTTCTCGCACTGGTCATGGCAGTATCCATGATGGCTGTCGGCGCTACCGCTGCCGAGGTTACCACCGCAGGCTCCACCGGCGAGGTTCCCGTGAAGCTGACTGTTGAAGGCGCTACCTTTAGCGTAACCGTTCCCACCGAGCTGCCGATCAGCGTCGCGGCGGACGGCACCTATACTTATGCCGACAATGCCAAGATCGTCAACAACTCCAAGGGTCAGGTTAAGGTCACCAATGTTGCCGTTTCCGGCGTCGGTGATTGGGAGATCGTAGGTTATGACGCTGCTGATATGACCAAGGAGAAGGTCGGCGCCCACAAGATCGCCCTGCAGATCAACGGTGAAAAGACTACTGCAGACGATACCATTACCTTTGAAGCTGGTAACTGGACTGTAATGGACGGTGTAAATGCCACCGCCAGCGACGAGCTGCCCATCACCTATGATGCAAAGGTTGCTCCTCAGTCCTCTGAGCTGACCGGCGAATCTGTTGTTACCGTCGTGTTCACCATCGGCTGGAACTCCTGATCCGGCTTGCCACAAAGCGGGGTGCTTAAGTTGAGCGCCCCGCTTTCCAATTCCCAAAGCACTTAAAACAAGAGAGTACAAAAAATGATTTAGCCCCAAAGGGGCGGAAAGAGGTATGTATGAAAGAAATGCTCAACAAAATGGCTGTTCGCGCCGAGATTAAGAAGATGGCGCTGCGTGAGAAGCTGGCGGAGAATACCGGCAGTTGGTTTACTGAGAACTTTGCCGCAATCGCAATCGTTGTGGTGCTGGGTCTGCTGATCGTTACGGCAATGGCTGCCATCATCGGCAAGGACGCCACCAGCGGCGTGATGAAGCAGATCAACGACAAGATCTCCAGCATCTTCAACTGGACTTCCGGCACCTGATAGCCAAAGGACAAACAATAATTGAATTAGCCCCATAGGGGCAGAAAGAGGTAAAGATGAAAACTCGTAAGATTATCGCACTGGCGCTTGCGCTGGTCATGGCTGTATCCACCCTCGGCGTCAGCGCACTGGCTGCCGACATCGAGACTGCCGGCGGTACCGGCTCTGTTCCCGTAACCCTGACCGTTCCCGAAGGCGGCGGCGCTACCTTTAGCGTAACCGTTCCTACCGTGCTGGCAATCTCCGTTAATGCGGACAGCACCACTACCTGCGCCACCACAGCCAAGATCGTCAACAACTCCACCGGCTCCGTTAAGGTCTCCGGCATTGCCGTTGCCGGTCAGAACGGTTGGGAGACCGTAGACTTTGACAGCATGATCGTTGCCAACGAGAAGATCAACGCCAAGCGTGTTGCACTCCAGATCAATGCTGAAAAGACCACCGGCGCTGACGCTATTTCCTTTGCCGGCGCGAACTGGGCTGCCATTAACGGTCTCGGCGGCGAGCTGGCAATCAGCTATGACGCAAAGGTCGCGCCGCAGATCGCTGAGTGCTCCGATCAGGAGATCGTTCAGGTTGTATTCACCATCGGTTGGAATGACTAATCAATACCCAAAGAATGAATAGGGGGCAGTCAGCGATGGCTGCCCCCATCTTTGCGAGAGGAGGGCGAAAACTCCATGGCACAAGACGAGAAAAAGGATAGGCAGCGGACGCTGCGACGGGTCATTATTGCAATTATTATCATTATTCTGCTGCTGATCGGCGGCTGTACCGCTGGGAAACTGCTGCACAGACCGGGGGAGCCGGTCGTGGATCCGGGGGTTGTAGACCCGCTGCCAGACCCGCAGCCGGAACCCCATAAGCACCAATATGAAACTGAAAACTATGCCCCAACCTGCACAGAGGAAGGGTACACCCTTCATCGGTGTGCATGCGGGGATTCCTTTAGAGATAGCATTACACCGGCGCTGGGGCATTTGATGGTAAAGGGCGCAGTGGTTGCGCCGACCGAGGAGAGCTATGGCTATACGCTCTATACCTGTTCCCGCTGTGGGGCGCGTGAACGGCGAGACTTTGTGGCGAAACTCGTACCGTCTGTTGTGAACCCGTCCAAGCCGGATCCGTTGACACCGGAGGAGCTGGAGAAGATCCAGAAGGAGATCGACGACAAGGTTGCGCTGGGCTTGATGAATGTTTCGATGGCGTGCAATCCGACTTTCGAGACCGGCAGCTCTGCCGGTTGGGTGAAAATCTGGAACGCTCCGCAGAACCACTACCCGCAGGTCGTGAAGATCGTCCGGAGTGATACCGGCGAGCTGATTTATACCTCCGGCGTGGTTCCGGTCGGCAGTCGCATTGATACCGATACCCTCGATGTGCCGCTGCCGGCGGGAAGCTACGATTGCGTGGCGTATTTTTATCCCATTGACCCCGACACCGGCAAGGAAATCGGCTGCATCGGGGCAAAGATCGTTGTAACAGTTAAGAGTTGAAGGGAGAGAACAAGATGCGAAGTAAATGGCTGAGGGGGTTCCTGATGGCGGGGATCGCTGCTTGTATGCTGCTCACGGTGGCATTGGCAGGAACCTTTAGCGTGACACTCCCAACGGCGCTGCCCGTATCGGTGGACGCGGAAGGCAATGTGACGACGGCGGAACCGGTTATTAAGAATACCGGCGGCATGACCGTGACGGTGGCTGCTGCCACGGTGGAGCCGCTGGACGGCTGGACAATCGTGCCGTGGGGGACGGACTTCGGGAAACTGCCGGTGAGCAGCAAGAAGTTTGCAATGCAATTCTACGGCAGCGAGGTGCCGGCTGACGGTGTGATCAAGCTGCCGAGCCAGAGTACGATCCCAGTGGGCGGCTCGGCAGCAGTGGTGTATGATGCACGGATTGCTGTGCAGTCGGCTGCCACTGAGGATCTGACGATTGCTAACTGCTGCATTGTGGTGGATAGCGACGAGCCGGAGGTGCCGTCCGGCGCGGTTATGGCTGCCAACAGCAGCTGGTATAAGAGTTCTACCCCGAAAGCATCAATTACTGAGATCGAGCTGGTAGATCGCTACACGCCGACTGGAGCTGAGACTGAGAGTTGGGACGCTTCGGCTGCCGGCGACGGCAGCGTGATGGCGTATCTGAACGGCACCAAGCTGACGCTGGCGGGGAACGGGACGGGCAAGATCTATGCGAATCCTGATGCAAGCTGGGCGTTTTCTGATGCAGCGGCAATGGAAGCCGATGAGCCGGATTTTTACTCGGCGGTAGCTTCTATAACCGGGCTGGAACTGCTGGATACCAGTGCGGTGACCAGCGCTTTTGGAATGTTTGCTGGCTGTGGGTATATGGCTGGGACGCCTTTGACCTTGAACAGCCTGACTAATTGGAACACTTCCCGAATGGTCAGTATGAGCTACATGTTTGCCCTTTCGGGTGTTCCTTCACTGGACTTGAGCGGCTGGGACACAAGAGCAACAAAAGACATGAGTTTTATGCTTGGCATGTGCGAACAGCTTATATCCATCGATTTTTCAGGCTTCGACACCTCGGCAGTAGAAACCATGGAGATGATGTTTTATTATTCTCCGATAAAAGAGCTTACCCTTGGTGCCAAATTTGCGTTTGTCGGGGAGGATCACGGTCTCGGCGCAACTGAAGCGGGAGTGGTGTGGATGGATGCCACCACTGATATTACCTATACAACAGCCGAATTGTCCGCCCTTACCAGAACCGGGAAGGTAACATATGTAGCAGAAACGATTAAGGCGTTGGCACACCAAGATACCTGGTATAAGGGCAGTACAGCCAAATCGGTCGTAACAGGGATTGAGCTGCTTGACGCCTATACGCCGACTGGTGAGGAAACCGAGAGCTGGGATGCATCCGAGGGCAGTGATGGCAGCGTGATGGCATACATCTCCGGCACCAAACTGATACTTGCCGGCAATGGCAGTGGGAAAATCATCGCTAATCCATATTCCTCCCGTGCATTTAGCAGTTTTACCACCGTATCTTCAATACAGGGGCTGGAGATATTGGATACATCGGCAGTAACCGACATGGGCTCTCTTTTCTACGGGTGTTCTTCGCTGACGAGTCTGGATTTAAGTAGCTTTGTCATCTCAGCCCCCCCCGCACTGCCCTCGCTGTTCCCCCCCTGT
>OQVT01003447.1_pt1 | contig 10159 bp, 5 predicted proteins | sample 1691561 | NCBI WGS metagenome assembly OQVT01 (sample SAMN03418260, study PRJEB22391) | human gut metagenome | biome: human-gut; feature: organic feature; material: feces | host: Homo sapiens | place: Tanzania | collected 2013-01
CATCGGAGGTGACGGTGCGGCGGGAGGACGGCCTGTGGCTGGTCCGCACAGGGATAAGGGGGCGTGAGGATGCATAAGCTGAGACGCTTCGGGTTTAACGCCATCAAGGAGAGCTTTGACCGGCTGCCCACCGCCGTATGCTTTTTTGACCGCACGGGCGGCATCGTGCTGTGCAACCGGCAGATGTATCGGCTGAGCCAGTATCTGCTGAACAGCGATCTGCAGTATCTGGAGGAGCTTCAAAAGGCGCTGGCCTCTCCGCCAAAGGGCATAATGCCCATTGCCAGCACGGAGAATACCTACCGCTTTCCGGACGGGCTGGTGTGGAAATTTGAGAAGGCGGCCGTGACCGACCGATATGGGGAGACGTATATACAGCTGACCGCCGCAGATGTTACGGCGCTGCACCGGGCGCTGGAGCAGCTGGCCGAGGATAACCGAAGGCTTGAACAGGATGCGGAAAAGCTGCGGCGTCTCTCGGAAAACGTGGCGGCGGTGGCGCGGGAGAGGGAACAGCTTGCCGCCAAATCCGCTATGCACGATAGCCTTGCCGCCTGTATTACCGTCACGAAGCAATATCTGGCCGGAGACCTTGGCGGCATCAACGCAGACGTTGTGCTGCGGGAATGGGAAAAAAGCATCGTCTTTCGTGACGCAGAACGCTTGCCGGCAAGGGAGGCGCTGTATGAAAGCGCGGCCGGCAGCGGCGTGGCCATCAGAATAAGAGGTACAGAGCCGGCGGGAGGCGCGGCGGATCTGATGTATGCCGCCATGCAGGTCTGCCTGAGCAACGCCATACAGTACGCGCAGGCAACCGAACTGATCGCCAACATCTGGGAGGACGGCGACAGATATACCGTTCTGATCCGCAATAACGGAAGACCGCCGGAAAAGACCATCACAGAGGGCGGCGGTCTGTCCAATCTGCGCCGCAGGATCGAAAGGATCGGCGGGACCATGACGGTGCAGAGTCTGCCGGAGTTCGCGCTGGTGATAGGAATACCAAATCGGGAGAATTTGGAGGAGGGGAACGAATGGCTGTCAGAGACATATTGATCGTTGAGGATCAGGCGCTTGCCAGAATGTATCTATGCTCCTGCGTGGAAAAATGCGCAGACTGCCGGGTGGCGGGCACGCTGAATCGTGCTGATGCGGCGCTCCGGCGGTGCGGCGACAGTCATATCGACCTGATTTTAATGGATATCTGCATCGAAAACGACTCGGACGGCTTAACCGCCGCTGAGGCGATCAAGAAGATCTATCCCCGGATCAAAATCGTGATGGTGACCTCCATGCTGGAGGGGCGCTTTCTGGAGCGGGCGAGACGGATCGGCGCCGACAGCTTCTGGTACAAGGATTCCCCCGCCGGCGACCTTGTGGGCGTCATCGAGGGTACCCTGTCCGGTAAGCACTTCTGGCCGGACGGCGCACCGTCGGTGCGGCTGGGCAACGCCCTGTCCTGCGATTTGTCCGATCAGGAGCTGGAGACGCTGCGCCTGCTCTGCGAGGGACAGACCAACGCGGAGATCGCCGCCCAGATGAACGTGGCGGAATCCACGGTGCGCACCTACATCAACCGGATGCTGGAAAAGACCGGCTATCCCAACCGCAACCGGCTGATGGTGGCGGCGGTGGGTAAACGGCTGGTGGTACCCGGCAGCCAGCTTGCGCCGGTGGAGGAAAACTGAATGAACATACAGAGCGCCGCATAGAGCGGCGCTCTTTTCCGTTCTGCCCGCGCCGGAGAAGCGGCAGCGGCACACACCACGATTCGGTTGGCGGCGGAAGATGCTCACGAAAAATCGAGATGCGCGGCTCAATATGTCCTCACTTTCGAGGACAGACAGGGCCGCGCTTTTTTGCTACAATGGATATAAAGCTGAAAGTATACCGGAGTGGAATATATTCGATGAATATACAGGAAAGGAATGGGGGCGGTTCGATGCGTAAAATTGTGATCGATATGCAGAATTATCTGTTTGCAGACGCCGTGGCGAGCGCTTTTAAGAATTCGGAATATGATATCGACGTGATCCGTGCGGAGTCCCCGCAGGACACGGTGGAGCTGTGTCAGGTGTATAAGCCCTTCGCCCTTGTCATGGAGGTCACGGGCTACACGCCGTGGAGGCTCAGCGAGCGGCTGAAGCTGCGCGACCGGGTACGGGAGCTGTGTCCCGGCTGCAAGATTGCGCTGATGGTGGACTCCAACACCGAGCGGCAGGCCGCCAAGGACATCCGGGATGCCAAGAAAAACGGGCTGATCGACCAGTTTTTCTACGGCTCCATGACCGCCGAGTATCTGATGGATCAGATTTACGCCATGTGACGGAGGCAGCGCGGCCAAACCATAACGGGAATACCCCCAACACGGGAGATTCAACAGGGAACCATAGAAACCATCAAAACCATAGGAATCTGCCGGGAGACCGGCACCGACTGAAAGGAGAAATGGATCATGGCGAACAAGTGTGGAATTTGCGGAGCGGACATCAACCTGATGCAGACCCAGAAGCTGGCGGACGGCAACTGCATCTGCCGCAAGAATTGCAGAAGCCGGGGCTTCAAGGTGTACGACTATGTGCATGGTAACCTGCCCGGCGTGAAGGCGCATCTGGACCAGGTGGCGCGGGGGACGAAGCTGTGGGATCACTACTTTGTGCCCCGTCTGAAGACAAAGGATAAGAACCAGAAGCTGACACGCTTCGGCGCAAACCTGTATGTGGCGGAGGACATCGGGCTGGTGGCCTTTACACAGGTGGACTACAAGATTCTGATCTTCGGCAAGACCACACGGGCCTGTGTGTACCGCATTGCCGATCTGCGGAACTACAAGTATGAAGAGCAGATGGTGAAAAACGGTGACAAAACCGAGAAAAAGTCGACGGTGCGGATGGTCTTTATCAACACCGCGGGCATGAACGCCTTCAACCTTGAGGTCAACAACTTCAAGGAGTATGAAAAGCTCAGCAAGTATTTCGATACGCTCTTCGGCGTGCAGAAAACGCTGGGCAACGCCGCCAACACGTGGAAGCAGCAGATGACCGCCATCAAGGACGTGGCCTCCGGACTCAGCGCTGCCATGCGGGGTGAGGAGGACGCCGGAGAGAAGGCGGCCGCCGCCATCAACTCGCTGGACGCGGCGGTCTACGGCGACCGCACCGAGTGGATCCGCCGGGCAGATGCGGCCCTTGCCGCATTTAACGGATAAAAGTATTTAGGAGGAAGGAAACATGAAAAAGCAATGGCTCAGCATTATATTGGCTCTCTGTATGGTGCTGTGTCTGGCGCCCGCAACGGCGCTTGCGGCGGAGGGTGAAACATGTGAATTAAAAATCACCGTGGAGGTGAACGGACTGATCGGAAGCGCGGAAGGCGCGGAGTTTACATTCCAAATCAAGAAAGCCATAAATGAAGTGACGGCGCAATACTATGAATACGGTACGACGACTGTCACCGTCGGAGCAGACGGAAAAGGAACAAGCACCGTATCGGTCGCACCCGGTAAATATATCGTGAAGCAGGATGTGCCCGGTAAGCCGATAGGGGAGTATGTATGGTACAGCATTTCTTATACGGGCGGCAACAACGAAAGCGGCCCGCAGAGCGTGTATGGCGACGGTAAAAGCATCGAATTCAAGGTATACAACACCTATAAACCGGCGAACGAGACAAAGGTGACCACACTGCCGATCACGGTGACCGGATATAAAGCGGACGCAAAGATAGCAGATGCCGCGGTTACGACGACAGAGCCTGGTATTAAACTTAGCTACTTCCAATTTATGGAAAAGGACTCGGCGGGTGATTGGACTTCCGCACCTCTAACCGGAACCTTCGAGGCGGATACAGAATATAGGGTAGAGGTTTATTTTAATAAGCTCCTGGGGTGCGATTACACCGGGCTGAAAAAGGAGAACGTGACCGTAAACGGAGTTGAAGCGGATGCCTTTGAAACAACATGGAGTGGTTTTCCGTATAACAAGGATTATCAGGTGATCCGTGGCCTTGGCAAACCGGAGGTCGTCAAGACGGTGGAGAGCATCGAGATCACAACACCGCCTGCCAAGACCGAGTACATGGCCGGCGAGGATTTTGACCCGACGGGCATGGTGGTCACCGCGCATTATACCGACGGCACCACGGCTGACCTCTCCAGAGACCAGTACGTGATCTTCTATGGTGACAAGCTTGCTCTGGAACGGACATCTGTAACGATCCAGTATAACGATGGCAGCGGCAGCAGTAATATCAAGACCTACCAGAACATCACCGTGAAGCCGTATGTGGGTCCCCATACCCATACCTACGGCGGTCCGTGGTATGCGGACGCAAAGAGCCATTGGCATCAGTGCACCGACAGCGCCTGCCCGGATCCGAGCGGCAGCACAAAGGATCTGGCGTCCCACACCTTCGTGTGGAAGGTAGACAAAGCGGCGACTGAGACGCAGACCGGCCTGAAGCATGAGGAGTGTACCGTCTGCAAGAAGGTGCTTGAAACCGCAACGATCCCCGCAACACATACCCACAGCTATGGCACAGATTGGAAGTATGACGACACCAATCACTGGCATGAGTGCGAGTGCGGCGACAAGGCCGATGTAGCGGCTCACAGCGCCAGCGAGTGGATCGTTGACACGGCAGCTACCGAAACCGCAGAAGGCGCTAAGCATAAGGAATGCACCGTCTGCAAGAAGGTGCTTGAAACCGCAACGATCCCCGCAACAGGCAGCACTCATACCCACAGCTACGGCACAGATTGGAAGTATGACGACACCAATCACTGGCATGAGTGTGAGTGTCGCGACAAGGCCGACACGGCAGCACACAGCTTCCAGTGGGTGATCGACAAGGCCGCTACCAAGGAGGCCACCGGCATCAAGCACGAGGAATGCACCGTTTGCGGCGCCAAGCGCAGCGAGAACACGGCCATCGACAAGCTCCCCGACAGCGGCAGCACCGGCAACACCGGCAGCGGTGATAGCACCACCGATAAGCCCGGAAAGGATGACGCCGCCAAGACTCCCCAGACCGGCGACAGCAGCCATATGCTCCTGTGGCTTAGTCTGACCGTTGTCAGCGGCGGCGCAGTGATGGCCGCCCTGGTCGTAAGCAAAAAGAAAAACCGCCGCTGATAGCAGTGCCTTCTGGGGCCAATGCTAACTCGGCCTCTGCAGCTTGCGGAGCTCTCCTCTCCGCACCTGCGTGCAGAAAAGCTTGGCCCGCACCCTGTAATCCTCCGCCCGCCTCACGCTCCGGAATGATTTCTATACGCATTTTCCTGTAATAAACCGGGGAGAGGCCTTAACAGAAGATGCGCTGAAAACGAGGTGGGCGAATGGCCTTGCGACGATTTTTTTCGACACACCTGATTTTCTTGTTGAAATATGGAAAGTTCTGTGCTACAATGCAAATGAAATGAAAAAAGGGACAGCGTGAGCCGGGTTTTATCCCGGCGGCGGAATGGGGTGAAAATCCCCGCGAGTGGGTCACTGTGAAGCCGGCTTGGGCCGGATAAGTCAGATACGCTGGCCGCCCGATCCGGCACCTGCCGCCACCGGGTTTGCCGCGCCGATCCTGCTTATAGGAGGGCCCGCACCCGCACTGCCGCGGCAGTGCGGGCTCTTTTTTTGCTGCGGGAAGGGAAGCTCTGCCGGAAAAAACAAAATTTTAAGAAAGGAAGAAATCATGAAAAAAAGAATTATCTCCATGCTGCTGGCACTGATCATGGTTCTGGGCCTGATCCCTGTCAACGCCTTCGCGGCGGGCAAAACCGTCTCCCAGTATTTTGACGGGCTGCCTGTGACTGCGGACCCGGGCACCGGCACCACGGCCTGGAAGGTCGGCACCAAGGATGGCCAGGAGGTCCTGCTTTCCGGCAGCGCCGGAAAGAGCTATTCCACCAGCACCCTGACCCTGACCTTTACGGAGGACAGCCACCTGTCCTTTGCGTACAAGGTCTCCTCCGAGGCCAGGTACGACAAGTGCACCATCAAGCTGGGCAGCACGATTCTCGTCGACGGCGAGAGCGGTGAACAGGACTGGAAGGGCCTGGAGGTGGACGCCAAAAAGGGCGACAAGCTCACCGTGGAATACAAGAAGGACAGCAGCGGCGACCAAAATGACGACTGCGTCTATCTGCGGGGCTTCTCCGCCGGTGAGGCCCTGGTGGTAACCTTCCACGCCAACAACGGCACGGAGGACACCGCCACCCAGAAGATCTTCGGCGGCAAGGGGACCCTGATGGCCAACCCCTTCACCTGCGCCGGCAAGATCTTTGCCGGCTGGGCCACCGCCCCCGACGGAACCGTGCAGTATGAGGACGGCGCGGCCATCACCCTGGACAAGGCTCTGGACCTGTACGCCGTGTGGGCCGACGCCTATACCGTGACCCTGAAAAACGGCCAGGACGTCTATGCAACCATCCTGGTGCCCCAGAACACGGCCATTGGCGGCCGTCTGCCCGCAGATCCCGCCAAGAAGGGCCATACCTTCGGCGGCTGGTTCAGCGGCGAGACGCAGCTGACGGCGGAGACCGTCATCACCGGGGACGTGACCTATGAGGCCCGGTGGACGCCCATCACCTATACCATTGCCTTCGCCGCCAACGGCGGCCAGGGGCAGATGGACGCCGTGACGGCTGTCTATGACCAGGAGCTGACCCTGCCCAAGAGCACCTTCACCTACGCGGGATACAGCTTCCTGGGCTGGGGCAAGTACAACACCTCCTCCTCTGCCAGTTATGCCGACGGGGAGACGGTGAAGAACCTGGCCGACCAGCAGGACAAGACCGTCACCCTGTACGCCGTGTGGCGCGGCCTGCCGGTGAAGGTGACCCTGCACCTGAACTATGACGGCGCGGAGGACATCACCCGCACCGGCGTGGTGGGCAGCAACTATAACTATATCCTGGACGCCGACGGCCGGGTAAAGTTCAGCACCGTGGAGGATCCCCAGCGCACCGGTTATATCTTCGACGGCTGGTACGATGCGGCAGAGGGCGGCAGCGAGATCGCCCTGTCCTATAAGCTCACAGCGGAGGACGCCGAAAACGGCTTCCATATGTACGCCCACTGGACCAAGGGCATCACCGTCCACTTCGACGGCAACGGCTACAAGCAGTCTCTGGCGGACAAGACCGTCACCCCGGACAAGGTCTATTCCAGCCTGCCCTATCTCAGCAAGAGCTACTATCCCGACAACAAGGCCCTGGACGGCTGGTATGTGAAAAACGAGGACGGCTCCTTCGGCGAGGCCGTTACCAAGGACACCGTGTTCACCGGCGACCAGGTGACCCTGATCGCCAAGTGGCGCGACTATCAGTACATCATTAAGTACAACGTCAAGTATTCCGACAAGAGCACCACCACCGGCACCATGGCCGATCAGGCCGCGCCCTTCGGCCAGGATGTGACCCTGACCCGCTGCGGCTTCAGCCGGGAGGGCTATGAGTTCGCCGGCTGGGCTGAGAGCTCCTACGGCAACGAGGTGAAGTACCTGGACGGCGCCGTCATCAACCGCCCCTTTGAGGAGGGCGACTATTGGGAAGACGGCAGCGAGGACGGCGAGACGTATAGCCTCTATGCCATCTGGACGGAGAACAAGTCTCCCGAGCAGAAGGAGGCCGAGGAAAAGCTGGCCGCCGCCGAGGAAGCCATCTCCGGCACCTATAACCCCAAGTACGGCACCGATACCAACGCTCTGACCATGATCCGGGCCAAGCTGACGGCAGCCGGCATCACGGACATCACCGTCGCCATGAAGGAGGCCGCCTACAGCAGCTGGAACTATGTGGGCATCGCTGCCGACGGCACCATCCAGTATAAGTGGAATGAGAAGGGCTCTACCCCTGCCGCCTCCGGCACCGTGCGCCCCACCCTGGTGCTGACATACAAGGACACCGCCTATACCAAGGACAGTGACCAGTGCCTGTTCAACATTCCTCTGGACGAGGAGAAGGCCATGGCCGCTCTGAACACCGTGGCGGACCGCATCACCCCGCCTGAGACGGTGGAGAGCGCCTCCGACCTGACCAGCCTGCCCAAGTATCCCCTGAAGGCCGGCGTGGACGAGGGCACCGTGGACTACAATGACGGCGGCAGCCAGGAGCTGTGGACCACCGCCTCCTGGACCTCCGGCAACAGGGCCATCCTGTCTGTTAAGGAGTCTAACTCCGCCATCTTTGCCCCCTACAAGGCCACCGTCACCATGCCCAGGAATGACACCACCGTCACGCTGACCCTGAAGCTGGTGTACAACGGCCGGGAGGACCTGACCGTTACCAAGGTCTATACCATCCTCTTTAAGGGCACCGACAGCCCCCGGCCCGTGGATTATCAGGCCCTGCTGGAGACTACCCTGCGGGAGACCGGCCTGACCAATCCCCGCAACGGCACGGCCATCAACACCGGCAGCGTCACCTCGGATATCCAGTTCCCCACCACCACTGATTTCCGCACCTATGCAGCCCGGGACTATCACCAGGATTTCGACGGCAAGTATACCCCCATTCTGCTGTGCACCAGCGATGAGAATGTGGTGGTGTCCGCCGATCCCGCCATGGTCAATGTGGCCCGGATGCTGACGTATCAGCCGCTGCCCGGCCAGGGAGCCAAGACCGTCACCGTTACGGTGAAGATTCTGGACCGCCCCAGCGGCTCCGGCAGGGATTACGGCTCTATGCCGGTGCTGGCCAGCAAGGACATCGTCCTCACCGTTCAGCCCATGCAGCAGAGCGATCTGGACGCCGCCTTTGCCTTTATGAAGAAGGTGTGCACCGAGGACGTGTACTGGGAGGGTATCCGCAGCGCCAACACGGACCGCGGCAATGTCACCGGCGATATGCAGTCCTTCATCGAGATCGTCCCCGACGGTGACGGCTACCGGTTCATCCGGAACATGAACGACTACAACATGTGCGGCGTCAAGGCCGACGATATCCCCGGCTGGTACGCGGCCCAGAAGTACCGCTGCTTCCGCTCCAGCAACAGCTCCGTGGTGGCCCACGAGACCCTGCTGGTGACCCAGCCCCAGTACAACACCCGCGTCACCATCGACAGCGTCCTGACCTATACGGAATACGCCAAGTATTACGAAAAGTTCCGGAATGACCCCGCCTATGCGGAGTTTGCCAAGTTCTATCAGCAGCCCATCTCCACCACTGTCACCGTTGCCGGACGGGACGGCGAGGATCCCGGTCTCCTGCCCTTCGACGTGACACTGAACGTGGAAGGCAGCAGTATAGAGCCTGCGTTCCAGAATCTGACCGGGGCCAGCTATCGCTGCGCCAGGACCGACAACCGCACTGCGGCAGACGTGCTGTTTGCGCTGCTGAGCCAGAACAAATATGACTATCAGGGCAGCGGCTATTATGTTACCGGCATCACCGATCCCAACGGCGTGACCCTGTCCTCCGGCGACAAGCGCTTCGGCAGCTGGTCCGGGTGGCTGTTCACCGTCAACGGGGAGATGCCCATTCTGCGCTATGAAAACGGCGAGCCCATCTATGCCACTCTGGACAGCTACTATGTGAAGAAGGACGATGTGATCCGTCTGTACTATGTGGCCTGCCCCACCGCCGACGGACATCACATCTGGAATGACGGCGAGGTCACCAAGGCGGCTGCCTGCACCGAGGACGGCGAGATGACCTACACCTGCACCATGTGCGGCGACCAGAAGACGGAGGTAATTCCCGCCACCGGCCACGCCTGGGGCCAGCCTGCCTGGACCTGGAACGGAACGGAGAGCGCCACTGCGACCTTCATCTGCACCAATGATTCCTCTCACGTTGAGGTGGAGAACGCCGTGATCACCAACGAGATCACCACGCCTGCCACCTGCACCACGGACGGTGTCCGCACCTACACGGCTGCCGTGACCTTTGAGCAAAAGACCTATACCGCCGTCAAGACGGAGGTGATCCCCGCTACCGGCCACGATACCCAGGTTGTGGGCGCCAAGTCCGCCACCTGCACCCAGGACGGCTATACCGGCGATGAGGTCTGCAAGACCTGCGGCGTCACCGTGAAGAAGGGCGAGGTCATCCCCGCCACCGGCCACGACACCCAGCTGGTGGGTGCCAAGCCCGCCACCTGCACCCAGGACGGCTACACCGGCGATGAGGTCTGCAAGACCTGCGGCGTCACCGTGAAGAAGGGCG
>OQVT01003448.1_pt1 | contig 10159 bp, 9 predicted proteins | sample 1691561 | NCBI WGS metagenome assembly OQVT01 (sample SAMN03418260, study PRJEB22391) | human gut metagenome | biome: human-gut; feature: organic feature; material: feces | host: Homo sapiens | place: Tanzania | collected 2013-01
CAATTAAGCCTACACGACAGCCCATACGGCGCAACATAGCCCGTACCATATAGCTGATGGAGGTTTTGCCGTTAGTACCGGTAATACCAATAACTCTCATGCTGCGAGCTGGATAATCATGGAAAAATGGCACCACAGCCTGCAAAGCCTTTTTCAAATCTGGCACCTGCAGCACAGTTAACCCCTCAGCCTCCTCTGGCTGCAGCTTCCGCTGGGTTATAATAGCCACCGCACCTTTTTCCTTGGCCTGAGGAATAAATTTATGTCCATCTACATGAACACCCTCCATGCAGACAAGACGAGCACTTTTGGATGATATAGGTGAGGATGCTGATTTGGAAGCATTAAATTCCTGGAAAAAAACAATTACGATTTTCGATTTAGAAGAGCGGCGTACAAAGGCAAAAGATCCGCTTACGTATCTGATTCAGACAGCAAATGCAGTAGGTGTGAAACTTGTGTTTTTAGGAGATTTTCCAAAAGAGCAGGAAATTCGTGAGTTTGCAGTGAAAATTGCAGCAGAGGCACTTACAAATGCAGTTCGTCACGCAGATGCACGGAAGCTTCAAATTGAAAGTAAAAAAGAAAATGGATGGCAGATATTAAGTTTTCAAAATGATGGAAACAAGCCGAAGGGACCAATAGAGCCAGCCGGTGGACTGGCAGGTTTGATCAGGCAGATTGAGGCAGCTGGAGGAGTGGTCACAATTGAATGGACGCCAAGGTTTTGCCTTACTGTTAAACTTATCTGTACCTGCTAACAAAGGTACAGTGTGTTTGAGCGCAAAAGCGCAGAAAGGCAGGCAAATGGTAAATACAAAAAGAAAAAAATACCGCACAATGATTGTGGAGGATGATCCAATGGCAGCGCGCCATCTGGAAATGATGTTAGATCAGATGGAGGAAATCTGTATATCATATGTGATTGAAAATGCGCTGATGGCAGAGGCATATTGCTGCCGTGAACAGATTGATCTGATTTTAATGGATGTCTGCACGGCAATGAATGCTAGTGGACTAGAGGCTGCTGTTAAAATTAAAAAAAATTTTCCGGCTGTGAAAATTCTTATCTTGACATCGCAGCTTGATCCGGAACTTTTACGAAGGGCGCGCGAGGCAAAAATCGAGGGATTCTGCTACAAACTTTCTGATGACAGTGAGATTACTGCGGCAATTTGCGCAGTTCTTAACGGAGAAAATGTTTATCCGGATGAAATACCAGTTGTTAAGATTGGGAATGCATGGAGCACAGAGATTGACTGGCAGCATATGAATGTTTTGAGAGAGTTATCAGCAGGAAAAATGGATGAAGAGATTGCAAAGACGCTTCATCTTTCAGTATACACTGTAAAAAAATACATATCACATTTAAAGGATATGACAGGTTATCGAAATCGCACAGAGTTGGCAGTTGCGGCGCGCCGCTTCTAAAAAAGTATCAGGTTCAGGTTTATGATGCAAAACATCTTCTGCGCAAACCCCAACTTCAATATAATCCTTTAATTCTGTATGGCTCAATATACGGTGCATATTGTACGCCGTGGTGCCCGTCCCTACTGCCATGCGTATACCGTTAGCTTTAAGTGTTGCTAACATCACTCTAACTTGCGGAAACAACTCAACATCTGCAGGGTTGATTCCCTTAGCAATAAACATTGCGGCTAATTCTTCATATGTAATTGCATAATCACAAAGATCAGAGCTTAATACTTCACTCTTCTTAGCAATACATGGTCCAATAAATGCTACAACGCAATCTGGATCATCCGTTTTAATTCTCTTAGCGCAAGCCTGCATTGGTGATAATGTTGAACTCTTGTTATTTTCATATACCTGTGGGAAATGAATTCTAAGCATATTAACAAATGCAGGACAGCAGGAAGTTGTTAATGGAACACCAGCTTCCTTGTGTTCTTTTAATTCTTTGTATTCTGTCACTGCGACCGCATCTGCAGCACCAGCAACTTCTACACATTCCTTGAAGCCAATCATTTCAACTGCCTTCATAACCTGTGCCAGGCTTGTATTTTCAAACTGTCCCTGAATACTTGGGGCAACAATTGCATATACACGCTTGCCTTCACGAATATGATTCATGACTGGAAGCACCATGCTCTTATCTTCAATTGCACCAAATGGGCAGGCATTTTCACAAGCACCACAGTTGATACACTTCTTTTCATCGATCTTACAAAGATTATTTTCATCCCATCCAATTGCCTGTACTGGACAATGTGCATAACATGGTCTTTCAGTAATTACGATAGCATTGTATGGGCATGCTCTTGCACAGGCACCACATTCTTTACATAGCTTATAGTCAATTTCAGAATGGTATACACCCATATGCATTGCACCAAAACGGCACGCAGCCATACAGCTTTTAGCCATACATTTACGGCAGTTATCAGTTACACGAACTTTCTTGATCGTACATCCATCACACGCAGCGTCAATCACCTGAACGATCTGTTCCTTAGCGTGTTCACCTTCTTCAGAAGCATTCTTTCCCATTGCAAGTCTAACTCTCTGTCTTAATACTTCTCTTTCTTTGTATACACAGCATCTAACTCTAGGAGATGACAATGAAACGAGGTTGTGGGCGTATGCCTGGATTTCATCTTCATCAACTTCCCCTTTGCTTGCTGAACGACATAATGCTACAAGCACATCAAACTTAAACTGTCTTGAATCATTTGAAAACATGTTTTCCATAGTGTATCCTCCTCAATTTATTCATTACGGAATGAATGTTCATATTGAATGCCATGCTGTACTTTTTTCATTGCTTCTTCGTCAATCAACTGTTTTAAGATTTCTCTAGCAAATTCTAAAGTAGCACCCATACCCCTGGCAGTAATCAGATTTCCATCCGTAACCGCCAATTCCTGCATATATGTTCCACCATATGCACCATCAAAGTCTGGAAAACATGTATAATGCTTCCCTTCTAACATACCTAAATGGCCAAAAATAGATGAAGCAGCGCCGCAATCTGCAGTAACAGACGCTCTCTTGTTCCCATACCATGAACCTTCTTCATACTGTCAAAGATATTCAGGCAAAGATTCATAGTTCCCTGGATATGGCTCTTACTGCTGGAATATCGTTTCGCAATGTTCTTCGAAGTAACCAGAATATCATTCTCAAAATTATGGACACTTTTGAGAAATTTTTTCTTCTCTGCAAAATCATAGGCAATTCCATCCAGCAGGGAAACACCTGGTGCCCAGAGAGACTCTGCATTGAAAATATCAATAAAATTTCTGCACACTACCATGGTCGGCACAACAAGGGATGCATATTCCGGATCAATCTCCATTTCCTGTGCCAGCAAGTCAACAGATTTTCCAACTGTATCCTCATAGCGTTTCATAAATTCTTCCCTTGTAATGATCCTGTCTTCCATTTCCTCCTGGAAGATCATGTCTGTAATGAAATCTCCCATCAGGATCACATTCCGGATATCCTTGTCCTTCAGATACAGACGCTGAAAACTCATCAGATCATTTCGGATAAATTCCTCAACCAGCTTGTCATAATGAATGGTTGTTTTCTCCAGTTCCTGCAGACGCTGGCGGATTCTTAAACTTCCCATTTTAAGTCCCTGGGTAGTGACCAGCGCATCTTTGTCAAAGAGGGAAACCTGAAGGCTGCCTCCACCCACATCCAGGATCGCTGTGCCTTTCTGGATCATCTTTTTAAAACCCTTTTCAATGGCTGCAATTGATTTGTACCCAAGGAAATGCTGTTCTGCACTGCTTAATATTTCTATTTTCATTCCTGTACGCTGATAGATCTGTTCAATGATCAGCATCGGATTCACAAGTTCTCTGAATGCACTGGTACCGCAGACACGATACTCTTCCACCCCAAAATCCTGCATCAGCCTCTTAAAGTCATTCAGCACCTCACATAAAACATTCAGCATTTCTGAATCGATCTTTCCGTCAGAATAGACACCCTTTCCGATTTCCAGACTGTATCTGACATCATTCAGTTCACGAAAACCAATTCTTTTTGACATCTCAAAGATCTTCATGCTGACTTCATAAGATCCGATGTCAATGGCTGCAAATGTCATGACTGCCATATGTGTTCCCCCTTTACCATTCATCTATTTACTTTTTTATTCCTTCTCCACACCCAGCAAATGGTCGATAAACTGCTGTGCAGTTCGTCCTGTAAGTCCTCCATGGGAAAGCTCCCACTTATTTGCTTCCAGAAGCAGTTCGTCCTCCGGCATGGTAATTCCGTTTCTCTCTGCGAGAGCTTTCACAATTGTCTGGAATTCTTTTTTGCTCGGTGCACCATAGTAAATACGGACACCAAAACGATAAACCAGTGAAAGCTTCTCCTGCACTGTATCGGAGGAATGCAGATCGTCATCATCCATGATTTCCAGCTTATCACTGGATTTCTCTCTTACCAGATGTCTTCTGTTACTTGTTGCATAGATCAGGATATTGTCCGGCTTCTTCTCCAGACCACCCTCGATCACTGCCTTCAAATATTTATATTCGATTTCAAATTCCTCAAATGACAGGTCATCCATATAGATAATGAATTTATAGTTCCTGTTCTTGATCTGCGCGATCACGTCATTCAGATCCTGGAACTGATGCTTGTACACCTCAATAATACGAAGTCCCTCATCATAATAACGGTTCAGGATACCCTTGATACTTGAGGACTTACCTGTACCTGCGTCACCAAAAAGCAGACAGTTGTTTGCCTTTCTTCCCCTTACAAAGGCTTCCGTATTCTCGATCAGCTTTTGCTTCGGAATTTCATACCCAACCAGGTCTTCCAGTTTTACATGAGCAATCCTGGTAATAGGCTGGATTTCCACATTGTCATTCTCATCATGACCTACGCGAAATGCCTTATGCAGTCCCAGCTTGCCTACACCAAAGTCTTTATAGAACTGTACCATATCTTCCATAAATTCTTCTGCAGTCTCTGCTGCTGCCAGCCTTTTACTCAGATCACAGATGCGGTCCCTGATACGGGAATTAAACATCTTACTGTTGCTTCCGGTGTTTGTATAATCATCAAGAACCTTACAGCAGGAGATCCCAAACGCTTCATCCAGCACTGTCAGGTCAAAATCATACAATTCTTTAAACACACCAAAATCATTCAGCGCCAGTTCATTAATACTTCCGTTGATAGCTCCTCTGATCTCACAGGCTGTACTGAATGCATTTTCATTATTTACCAGAAGAAAGGTAAGATAACAGTGCCACAGGTTTCCGGAGAAGCCATAAGCTCCTGCAGTCTCCACCAATCCATTGGCACACTCAAAGAACAGACCTTCCTTTTCTTTCAGATCCGGTGCTTTCTGTTCCCAGGCATTCATCAGCTCTGTCATTTTATCAAGGATTTCTCCATGTTCAAAGTTACGGTATAAGATGCATTCATTTAATCTAGCCATTTTTATTACTTCCTTCTTACCTTGTTGTTTATCTTGTTGTTCTATAAATATCTGTGGATCATTCGCCATCATCCAGAGTGTGTTTCCGGCAATTATTTTCAATTATTTTCAATAATTTCCCAAAATCCTCATTCTGTCAGCCTCTGCCTCAATTCCTCTCAGCGCATTCTTCACTGCACTGTCCCTTAAATTTCCCTCAAAATCCACAAAGAAACGGTACTGCCAGTTCTTGCCTGCGATCGGACGGGATTCTATCTTGGTCATGTTCAGTCCATTATAAATAATATGAGACAACATATTATAAAGAGTTCCACTCTCATGAGGCAATTCAAAGAAAATGCTGATCTTATGGGCATCCTTCACATAAATGGGTTTCTTACTCACGATCACAAAACGTGTGGCATTCTGTCCGTTATAGCAGATATTCTCAGCCAGGACTTTCAGTCCGTAAAGCTCGCCTGCCTGTCTGCTGGCAATAGCTGCCTGTGTTTTGTCATTATCCTCTTTTATCTTCTTAGCTGAACCTGCAGTGTTTTCCATCTCTTTCTTCTTCCAGTCCGGATGAGATTCCAGATATTTTCCGCACTGGGAAAGTGCCTGAGGATGAGAACATACCTGTCTGATATCCTTCAATTCAGCATCCGGCATTCCCAGAAGTACATGCTCCGGACGGATAATCTGCTCTCCTACAATACTCAGCTCATATTCTGTAAGAAGATCATAAATATCAGCCACAATACCGGCAGTTGTATTCTCAATGGGAAGTACCGCATAGTCTGCTCTTCCCTCCACAACTGCTTCCATTGCATCTCGCCAGGTTTTTACATGAAAGCTCTCAATATCGTCCTGGAAATATTCCCTCATTGCAGCATAACTGTATGCGCCTTCCACACCCTGAAAGACAACTCTTACATCTTTCAACAAAAGTGCATCTACCATTTCCAGTTTCTCATCATCCTCGATTCCATACTCTGTGAGAAGCTGATACTGTCTCTTACGGCTGATCGCCATAATCTGCTGAAAAAGTTCCTGCGCACCAAGCTGATTAAAGTCTCCATGTGCCTTTCCTCTCAATGTTTCCAGCTTCTGTCTCTCACGTTCAGGATCCAGCACCTTCTTTCCTGTGCGAATCTTATATTCGGCAACATCCTCACATACCTTCATCCTTTTTTCAAAAAGGCGTATGATCTCATTGTCGATCTTATCTATTTCATTTCTGCATTCCTGTAAATCTGTCATCTATATTATTCCTTTTTGCTTTAGTTTTTCCCTGTTGTTCCCTGTTCCTTCAGATTCTCTATAACCTCTGTCATTTCTCCGATAAAAGAGAGAGAGCCAAACGCAATGATCACATCCTGCTCTCCTGCGAGTTCAAAAGCCCGCTCTGCCGCATCTCTGATCGTATGCATAGCCTGTACATTTGGGTTATATTCACTGACAGCCTCAGCCAGTTCTTCAGCAGGCAGAGCTCTTACATTATCCGGAGTCTGGATGGTAAGTATCTGAGCAGCGAAATGAGCAGTCTTCGCGATAACACTTCTGTAATCCTTGTCTGCAAAAACTCCCATGATGTAAATGATTCGTTTTCCTTTAAAATAATGCTCTATTGAAGCAGCCATCATATCCGCAGCAGCAGGATTATGTGCCCCGTCCACCACAAACAGCGGTTCCTTACAGATAACTGTAAAACGTCCGTTCCAGCTTACTGTACACAATCCTTCTTTTTTCTGCTCTGCAGTAGTTGGAAATCCCAGCTCATCAAGTACCTTCAAAGCATTCAGCGCAACCACTGCATTTTCCTTCTGATAAACTCCTGCAAGAGGAATCTCATAATCCTCTCCGCAGTACCGGATCGTCTGTCCCAGACAGCTCTCACAGATTACCTGTGCCTTCGAAGCATCTGCTGCCACACATTGCACATTGTGCTCTCTGCATACTCTCTCGACCACCTGCATGGCCTCTGGTCTCTGCATGGCAGTTACCACACGGCAGCCATCTTTTATGATTCCTGCTTTCTTTTCCGCAATCTGTGCCAGGGTATTTCCAAGAAAAGACATATGATCCATACTGACAGATACCAGTATTGCCAGCAATGTATTCTTAATGATATTTGTGGCGTCCAGATTTCCGCCCATTCCCACTTCCAGCAAAACCAGATCACAATCCTCATTTTTAAAAAACAGGAATGCCACAGCAGTTTCTATCTCAAATGCTGTAGGATGAGGATAACCATCCTCTGTCATAGCTGCAACAGCATCTGACACCTGTGTGATATACGCAGCAAAGTCATCCCTGCCTATCCTGCTTCCTGAAACTTCCATTCTTCCCCTGTATGAATACAATGTAGGTGAAACATATCTTCCCACACGATATCCCGCACCGGATAAAGCAGAATATAAAAAAGCAATAACAGATCCCTTGCCGTTGGTACCTGCTACATGAACATATTTCAGATCATCCTGAGGATTTCCAAGACGTTTCATCAGCTCACGCATATGATCAAGCCCCAGAACACTTGGTATCTCCCGTGTGATCCTGTCTATGTACTCCCGGCTTTCCTGATAATTCATAATAAACTCCTTTTACTTCTATGAGATCAATCCCCCGTGCCATTTATCGCAACACAGGGCACCTCATCCTTTTAGTGTAATAACGTGCTCTCATTATATCCCAGGTGTATGTTTTTTTCAAGGCAGGCAATACTAGAATCATGCAAAATTTATACAGTAAACGGAGGTAGCTATGAAAAAAGCATTCCTTTTCTGCGGCCTGTGCGGCTGGTGTATGGAAGTCCTCTGGACCGGTCTGCATTCCGTTGCTTCAGGGGAGCTTACCATGACAGGCAAAACTTCTCTTTTAATGTTTCCCATTTACGGATGTGCCTCTGTCATACATCCACTTTCCAGAAAATTTTCTGCCCTTCCGCTGTTTATCCGCGGTTGTATTTATACCGTAGGATTTTTCTTTATCGAGTTCATCAGTGGTGCTTTTCTGCGCTGTTTTCACATGTGTCCGTGGGACTATAGCAGCACCCCTCTGAACTACCGGGGATTGATACGGTTAGACTATGCTCCGCTCTGGTTTTGTGCCGGACTTTTTTTTGAAAAAATACTTGGAAAACTCTCTTGAAAAAAGCATCTGATTATTATATGATGTTAAGAAGGATTAAATAAAAATTCCTGAACCAGTAAAATATGGAGGTATAAAATGAGACACTTAATGAGTCCGCTGGATCTGTCTGTTGATGAGTTAAATTCTCTTCTTGACCTGGCCAGTGATATTGAGAAACACCCTGATAAATACGCACATGTCTGTGACGACAAGAGACTTGCAACTTTATTCTATGAACCAAGCACCCGTACCCGCCTCAGCTTTGAAGCTGCTATGATGAACCTCGGCGGTAAAGTCCTTGGTTTTTCTTCCGCTGATTCCAGTTCTGCTGCAAAAGGCGAAAGTGTTGCTGATACAATCCGTGTTGTATCCTGTTATGCTGATATCTGTGCTATGCGTCACCCGAAAGAGGGCGCTCCGTTAGTAGCTTCTATGGCTTCTTCTATTCCTGTTATCAACGCCGGTGATGGTGGTCATCAACATCCTACCCAGACTTTAACTGACCTGCTTACCATTCGTTCTCTTAAAGGACGTTTAGACAACATCACTATCGGTCTGTGCGGCGACCTGAAATTCGGACGTACGGTTCATTCCCTGATCGAGGCACTTGTGCGTTATACAAACGTAAAATTCGTACTGATTTCACCGGAAGAACTTCGTATCCCAAGCTATATCCGTGAAGACGTACTGAAGAAGAACAACATCGAGTTCACAGAAGTAGAACGTCTGGAGGATGCATCTAAACAAAATGATGGAAAAAATGCCATCACAGTACTGGATGAAAGTCATGTATATCCGTGGGACGAATTCCAGAAAAAGGTAGTAGAAGAAAAAGTAAGAATACTGAAATGGTATTTTGAACAGACAGAAGAAATAATGTTAAAAATATCTGGTGAAGTATCAAATATTAATGAATTAAAAGAAAAAGTTGTTGCTATCAACAGAGTTGCTAAAGTTGTTAAAGGTGGTAGAACTTTTAGATTTAGTGCTGTAGTTGTAGCTGGTCTGGTTGATGCTCTTGGTCTGGAAGACATCGTCCTGATTGGTTGGAGCACCGGTAATCTGGACACTTGGAGCTATGTGCAGCAATTTGGCAAGGATAAAGTACGTGGTGTTGTGACTATCGATATGTCTCCGCTGCCTCTCTCCCCTGATCCGAAGTGGTGGACCGAGGGCACGATTGAGGAACTTTCTCAGGTCGCCACACAAGTACTGACCTCTTCGCAGGGATGCCGTGAGTTCTTCAGCGAATATGCTACTGGTACCATGATCCAGCATGAGATGAAGCCTGATGAGCTGGAGTACCTGCTGGATATTTCCAGCCGCACTCCGTACTGGATTTGCCGTCAGCTGTTCTGCGATGCAGTGTTCTCCAACTATCTGGAGACCGCAAAAAATGTCGGTGCAACCATGCCGAGTCTGATGTTTATCGCAGAGCATTGGCAAGATGTCGCGAAGCCCTTCGTTGAAACGCAGCTTCCCGGCTATAACACCTACGTCATGGGTGGTCACCTGATGTTCTATGAGTACCCCGAAAAATGGAACCGTGTTCTGGAAGACTTTTTGAATAAGCAATTATGGATTCAGAAAACGTAAAGAATCAGGAACAGA
>OQVT01003449.1_pt1 | contig 10156 bp, 12 predicted proteins | sample 1691561 | NCBI WGS metagenome assembly OQVT01 (sample SAMN03418260, study PRJEB22391) | human gut metagenome | biome: human-gut; feature: organic feature; material: feces | host: Homo sapiens | place: Tanzania | collected 2013-01
TATCCAATTTTAGAAGCCTACATCCCGCGCGGAACCAGCTGGTGGAGCACAATCTGCGCCTGGTGGCGCACATTATCAAAAAGATGTAGTCCAAAATGCCAATCGGAAAGCTGGAACGTGGAAAAATACAAGGCGGAAGAGTCCCCGGCGGAGGATTGGTGGCGTACATCTTCCCTAAGTATTGCGCCGCCAAATGCGGGACAACTGCTGTCCGGCGGCATGAGAGTAGACAGCTATAACCGGCATCTGGACATTGTGTATCAGACGTATCTGCTGCTGGCGTAGTGGACAAGCAGAGTAATACATAACAGGAATACAACGAAGCCCGGAAAGCCAAAGCGATGGCTTGTCCGGGCTTCGATTATGTTGGGGTAGCGCACTGTTTCAAACAGCAGCAGAACAGCAAGTTATAAGGATGCTTATTAGGGGATTATCTGCAAGTGTTGCTTAGACGGATGGAGGAACATCAAATTAAAAGAAAGCACTTCATATCTGTTAATATGGATAAGAAGTGCTTTTCTTATAACGATGCAGGCTATGTAAGAGGTAAATTATACAGTAATGACGGAAAAAGTAAATCCAATGAAAACAAATATCTTTTTATTCATGAATCCATGTTGAAAGATCAAAATGTTGATTCCATTTGGAATGGGCATTGAATATTGCAAGAACGATGCCGACAGGAGTAAGTGCATAATCACCTGGGATTATAGTATATTCAATGGGAAGAACTTGAGCAACCTCTTGTCGATTGAGGCCATACGTCTTGCTCAAAACTTCATCCCCATTACCTAATGAAATTGTAATCAACCCCAGCATATCAAAATAAGGGATTAGCCCTTTGTTATTCGGAGCATGGAAAATACTATGTATTTCACAATAGCGGTTCGCTAAATCATCTAATGTAGATATGTCGCCAAAGCGCACACTCTTATATAAAAAATCAAGCTCAAATAATCGAGATGCACTGGCAATAAGGAAGGTGTAACTTCAATGGCCTTATCAAAAACCATTTCTAAATAACTGTTTTCAGTGCATGCTGTGCGATCTGCAATCAAGGAACTCAATATGGAGCATAATTCGGGTGTTCCTTTACGTGCATACCCCTTTTCGGCTTCAACCAAAATATATTGCATGTCTGGCGTTGAGAAAGCAGAATAATCTCCTGCATAGTTCTTTTCAATTTTAGAAACGATTTCCCAAATAATTTCGTTGACTCTTTCTTGAACCGTTTTCATTGCTGCTTCTTGAAGTTTGGGGAAGTTATTCATGAAAAGATCTATTGCCAATTGGCTTGCTTGAGTGGGTGTTAGGCAATTATAATAATTGTTATTTTGAATGCCAACTTGTGTGGTATCCGAGCCAATCGCAGCCTTTTGCATAATGGTGGTATTACCTTCCATTTCTGTTTCCTCCGAAGTGGTTGTGGTTTTGGATGCCGATTTGAGTGTTGTTTTGCCCTTCGTTTTTTTGCACGATTTTAATATACTTCCCATCATCTGATTTCCTACAGAAAATTTTACGAAAAAAAGTAATTACCCCAAGAAGAACTGTAACACCAATACCACTAAAGACCCATTCCTTATTTTCGATTATCCAGTTAATAACTGTGTTGATCATATTTTCACCTGCTTTGATATGTTGTACTGCTGTTATAGCCAAACTGATATTGCTATATTGTGACAGCAGATATCTTCATTAGTTGAAATAAACACCTTTGTTGAAATGTCATTTTTATTATATCAAACATCGCTCATTTCATCAACCGGAATTTCTTTTGATTTGAGTGATGTTATTCTTTTTAACTTGTAAAATATATTTTTAAGGGAGGAGGAACGCCCATGGCTGTATTCAGGGTGGAGAAAACGCGGAACTATACCGTCATGTCAAATTACCATCTGCGGGACAAGTCCCTGTCGCTAAAGGCCAAGGGGCTGCTGTCCCTGATGCTGTCGCTGCCGGAGGATTGGGACTACACCACCAAAGGACTGGCGCGTATCTGCAAGGACGGTGTGGACAGCATCTGCGCCACAGTGCGGGAGCTGGAGGGCGCGGGGTACATTGTGCGGGCGCGGGAACGCCACGCAGACGGTACGCTGGGCGGCATCGAATATACCATTTTGGAGCAGCCCAGAGAGCCGGAACCACCTAAACGGGAAAATCCCGTTCAGGCGGAAAGTGCCGGTGACGCACCTAAACGGGCTTTTCCAGAACAGGTAAAACCTGTCTTGGGAAAACCTGAACAGGAAAATCCCGCGCAATTAAATATACAAGAACAAAGTAAAGAAATATTAAGTACGGATTCTACTAAGTCCTTCCCTTCCTTTCCTCATAAGGGCAAGCCTATACAGGAGAGCGGAATGGAGCGACGGGAGACGTACCGAGAGCAGATCATGACCAATGTGGACTACGATTATCTCGTCGGCTATACAGGGGTAGATCGCGGACGGCTGGACGAGCTAGTGGGGCTGATGCTGGATACCGTGTGTTCCACAAAGCCTACACTCCGCGTGGTGGGAGAGGAGCTGCCAGCGGAGGTAGTGCGTTCAAGGCTGCTGAAGCTGACCGGCGCACATCTGCTGTATGTGTTGGATCGGATCAACGAGAACACCACCGAGGTGCGCCATGTGAAGCCATATCTGCTGACCGCGCTGTATAACGCGCCGTTGACCATGGATAACCACTATGCCCTGATGGTGGGCCATGATCTCAGCGGCGGAAGCGGGTAGAACAGAATACTGTCAGAGCAAGAGCCGGAAGGCTCTTTTTTTGTTGCACGAAATGGAGGTGTGCTTTTGAAAACCATCGCACTGGCAAATCAGAAGGGCGGCGTGGGGAAAACCACCACAGCCGCCAGCTTGGGTATCGGTCTTGCCAAGCAGGGGAAGAAAGTCCTTCTGGTGGACGCCGACGCCCAGGGCAATCTCACCCAAATGCTGGGCTGGCGGCAGCCGGACGAGCTTTCCCCCACACTGGCCGACCTAATGACCAAGACCGTTAATGAGGAACCCATCGCACCCGGCGAGGGGATCCTGCGCCATGCGTCCGGCGTCGATCTTGTCCCCGCCAACATTGAACTGTCGGGACTGGAGGTGACGCTGGTGAACATCATGAGCCGGGAAACGGTGCTGCGGCAGTACTTGTCCACGGTGGCACCGGCCTATGACTACGCCATCATCGACTGTATGCCCTCGCTGGGAATGCTGACCATCAACGCACTGGCGGCGGCAGACGCTGCTCTGATTCCTGTGCAGGCGCAGTACCTTTCCGCAAAAGGTCTGGAACAGCTTTTGCAGACCGTCCAAAAGGTCCGACGGCAGATCAACCCCAAACTGAAAATTGAGGGTATTTTGCTGACCATGACCGACAGCCGCACCAACTACGGAAAGCAGATCAGCAATCTGATCCGGCAGGCATACGGAAAGCACCTGAAGGTGTTTGAGCAGACTGTTCCCCGCTCCGTCCGTGCAGCGGAAACCAGTGCGGCAGGCAAAAGCATCTTTGCCTATGACCCCAAGGGCAAGGTGGCAGAAGCCTACAAATCTCTTGCAAAGGAGGTGCTGGCGGATGCCGATCGACAGCGGAAACTTAGCTCTGAAAGGGCTAGATGACCTGTTTTCCACCGAAGAAAACCGACAGGAGGAACAGCGGGAGCAGGTACAGCAGATTCCCATTGATGCGCTGCATCCCTTCACCAACCACCCTTTCAAGGTGCTGGACGATGAAGCCATGACCCGGACGGTGGAGAGCATCGCACAGTACGGTGTGCTGGCTCCGCTGATTGCCCGCCCTCGCCCGGACGGTGACGGCTATGAGATCATCTCCGGGCACCGCCGTCAGTATGCGGCTAAACTTGCCGGGCTGGACACCCTGCCGGTCATTGTGCGGCAGATGTCGGACGATGCTGCTGTGATATTGATGGTGGATTCCAATTTGCAGCGTGAACACATCCTGCCCAGTGAACGGGCCTTGGCGTACAAGATGAAACTGGATGCCATGCGAAGAACTAGCGGTAGACCGTCAAAAGAAAATGTGTCCCAAATTGGGACACAAAAACGTTCCGACCAAATCATGGCCGAAGAACTTGGTGAAAGCCGCAATCAAATCCAGCGTTTCATCCGCCTGACAAACCTTGTTCCCGAACTGCTGGACATGGTAGACGAAAAGAAAATTTCCTTTAATCCCGCTGTGGAGCTGTCCTATCTGGACGAAAGCCAACAGCGGGATTTTTTAGAAGCCATGGAGGACACCCAGAATGCGCCGTCCTTATCGCAGGCGCAGCAACTGAAAAAGATGGCACAGCAGGGAGAGTTCAGCTACGAAAAAGCCTTTGATGTGATGGGACAGGAGAAAAAGAGCGAGAAAGACACCGTGACCATCAAAAACGAGACCCTGCGGAAGTATTTCCCCCGCAGCTACACCCCAAAGCAAATGGAGGAGAAGATCATCCAGCTTTTGGATGCGTGGCAGAAAAAACAGCAGCGCCGCAACGAGCGCTGACCGTAAAGTAAGACCCCATGGGGTCTTTTTTGTTTGCAAAAACTTGGAGGTAACGCCTATGAACAATACGATTCCTTTTCACTCCGCACCCCATGCTCCGCAGATCACGGTGGATGTGAACATCCTGACCATGCTGAAGCAGGCGGCATCCTGTTTGACCGAGGCAGCAGGCAGGGATGTGTACCTTGCCGCTATCGGCCCGGACATGGAGCTGACCATTATCATGGAGGAGGATGCCCCTTCCGTTCTGCCTTGTTTTGACGAGGACGATGCTCTGATCACCGTGAAGGGCGCGCCGCTGTTTATCAGCTACAATCCGGCGCAGGTCCTCAAGCTGGCAGGCAAGCGGTACCTGACCGGTCCGGTCATCTTCTACCGCACCGATGGGCACAGCACCATCGTATCCCTGACGGTGGAGGATATTTACCGCTTTCAGACCTATCTGGAAAGCCACAGCACCACCCTGATGGCAGATGGGCAGAAGCTGACCTGCATCTGCATCGACTGAGGTGTGCCATGCTGAACTTTTTTATCGGTTTCGCATTTTTTGAGGCTGGTGCCTTTTTCGGCTTCTTCGTGGCGGCTCTGATGCAGGCGGCACGGAGCGGTGAAATCGGACTGAACGGAAAGGAGGATTCACATGGAAGAGAACACCCTGTCGGTGCTGAAAATTGCACCGGGGCAGCATCCGCAGCAGGTCGAGATTGACAACGACCTGAAGGCTTTGCAGCAGGCTGTGGGCGGCTCCATCGGCGCAAGCTACCCGTTTGAAGATCCGGTTGCCATCGTCTACAACGATGACGGCAAACTCATGGGTCTGCCCCTGAATCGTGCCCTGCGGGACGATAATGGGCAGATGTACGACACCGTTGCCGGAGACTTTCTGGTGGTGGGTCTGGGCGAGGAGGATTTTGCATCGCTCTCCCCGGAACTGGCGCAGAAGTACGAGCAACTTTTCCATCAGCCGGAAGCCTTTCTGAAACTAGGCAACCGTCTGCTGGTGCTGCCGGTGCCCGATGAGCCTCCCACGGAAAAGCCCCGCACCAAGCCCCCGGCAGAGCATGGCCGCTAAAATCACCCTGCTGCACGGGAGGTGATGGCAGTGCAGGAAGAAATTGAACAGAAAACATTCAACATTATGATCTCCACCACAAAGCTGTCAGCCCGGACCGTCCTCCGGGCGGTAAAGGCGGCGTTTCGGCTGTACCAGTCCAAAACATCCCAAGGCAAGCAGAGCGTCCGCACCTTGTTGCGGCAGAACCGGGGCGTTTCCAGCGTGGAGATTAGCAAGACCGGCATCCGTGGGCTGGAACGCTATGCCAAAAAGTACGGCATCGACTACGCTATCCGCAAGGACACCTCCGAGGTGCCGCCCCGGTATCTGGTCTTTTTCAAAGCCCCGGACGCAGAAGCCTTCAACTCGGCGTTCAAAGAGTATTCGGCATCCCTGCTGAACAAGGACAAACGCCCCTCGGTGCTGGCAAAACTGCATGAACTGGTGCAGGCGGCGGCAGAACTCCCCGGCAAAGTCCGGCACAAGGAACAGGAGCGTGGACTGTGACCACGAAAAAGCTGACAAAACTGCTGGCACTGTATCTGCCCTATATCCTGTTGGGGCTGGTGGCAACCAACTTTGGTGAAGCATGGCGGCTTGCGGAGGGCAAAGAACTGGGCGATAAGATCATGTCGCTGATGGGCACCATCCCGGTGGCATTTGCGAATCCTCTGCCCAGCCTGCACCCGCTTGATATTCTGGTGGGTTTGTGCTGCGGCGCAGGGCTGCGGCTGGCGGTCTATCTGCGTGGCAAAAACGCCAAGAAGTACCGTCACGGCATGGAGTACGGCTCTGCCCGGTGGGGCACCGCCAAGGACATTGAGCCGTTCATGGCACCCAAGTTTGCAGACAACATTATCCTGACCAAAACGGAACGGCTGATGATGAGCAATCGCCCACCGGACCCCAAGAACGCCCGGAATAAAAACGTGCTGGTGGTGGGCGGCTCCGGCAGCGGCAAGACCCGGTTTTGGCTCAAGCCCAACCTTTTACAATGTCACAGTTCCTATGTGGTCACTGACCCGAAAGGTAGTATCGTGGTCGAGTGTGGGAACGCACTTCTGAAAAACGGCTACAAGGTCAAGATTCTGAACACCATCAACTTCAAAAAGTCGATGCACTACAATCCGTTCAGCTACGTCCACAGCGAAAAGGATATTCTGAAACTGGTCACGACCCTGATGACCAACACCAAGGGGGAAGGCTCCGGCGGGGACCCTTTCTGGGAAAAATCGGAGCGTCTTTTGCTCACCGCCCTGATCGCCTATCTGCATTATGAAGCCCCGGTGGAGGAGCAGAATTTTGCGACCCTTCTGGAAATGCTGAACACCATGCAGGTGCTGGAGGACGATGAGGAATATCAGAACCCGGTGGATCTGCTGTTTGAGGAACTGGGCAAGAAAAAGCCCAATTCCTTCGCAGTGCGCCAGTACAAACTTTACAAGCTGGCGGCAGGAAAGACCGCAAAATCCATCCTGATTTCCTGCGGTGCCAGATTAGCCCCCTTCGACATCCAAGAATTGCGCGATTTAACGATGTACGATGAACTGCAACTGGACACGCTGGGAGATAAGAAAACGGCGTTGTTCCTCATCATGTCGGACACGGATTCCACCTTCAACTTCCTCATCAGCATGGTCTACACCCAGCTTTTCAACCTCCTGTGCGATAAAGCAGACGATGTGTACGGCGGCAAGCTGCCCATCCATGTGCGGTGCCTGATCGACGAGTGCGCCAACATCGGGCAGATTCCCAATCTGGAAAAGCTGGTGGCGACCATTCGCAGCCGTGAGATCTCCGCCTGCCTTGTTTTGCAGGCGAGAAGTCAGTTGAAAGCCATCTACAAGGACAACGCAGATACCATTGTGGGCAACATGGACAGCCAGATTTTCCTCGGAGGCTCGGAACCCGGTACACTGAAAGACCTGTCCGAAATTCTGGGAAAAGAAACGATTGATTCTTTTAACACTTCGGACACGCGCGGTAATTCGCCATCCTACGGAACATCGTTCCAAAAACTCGGTCACGAACTTATGAGCCGGGATGAGCTGGCGGTGCTGGATGGCGGCAAGTGCATCTTGCAGCTGCGCGGTGTAAGGCCGTTCCTATCCGAAAAATACGACATCACAAAACACCCCAACTACAAGTATCTTTCGGACGCGAATCCCAAGAACGCCTTTGACATTGAGAAATTCCTCTCCACAAAGCTCAAGCTGAAGCCGGAGGAGGAATTTGAGGTCTTTGACACGGGCGCGGCCGCAGGTTCAGAATCCGCCTGAACGGGCGGATTTTTATATATACATCAGACACCCATTCCGTAAAGGAGGACGCCGACAATGCAGCAGACACACGCGAAACGCAAAGTCGGAGGAAAGCACAACCGAAAATTTGAAAGGAGAAGCCGGAATCGACAGCCGCACACAGCGGCCAGCTCATTCCGGCTTTGCGGTTTCCATCGTAAAAACCATAAAGAAACGATTCCGGCACATAAAATATGGATTTCTTCAATAGCGCAGTCGATGTTTTGCAGACCCTCGTCATTGCCCTCGGAGCCGGTCTTGGCATCTGGGGCGTTATCAACCTTCTGGAAGGTTACGGAAATGATAATCCGGGGGCTAAATCACAAGGCATGAAACAGCTCATGGCGGGCGGCGGTGTGGCGCTCATCGGTATGATTCTCGTGCCGCTGCTCAAAGGGCTGTTCGGTTAATCCCGTCCATGCCGCAATGTAAAACCCTTCGCCCCTGCCCGCCTGACACGGGCGGGGGCGGGAAAGGAGGGCTGACCCATTGGATTTGATATGGGAAAAATTCACCGAATGGCTCAAGGAGCTGCTGGTCGGGGGCATCATGGACAACCTCACCGGCCTCTTTGATAACGTCAACGCCAAGGTCGCGGAGGCGGCGGGACACATCGGCAGCACCCCGCAGGCGTGGAACGCCAATATTTACAGCATGATCCGCTCCCTCTCGGACAACGTGATACTGCCCATCGCCGGCGTGATCCTCGCCTTCGTCATGACGCTGGAGCTGATACAGCTTATCGCGGATCGCAATAACCTCCACGACATCGACACATGGGTATTCTTTCGCTGGGTATTCAAGACGGCGGCTGCCGTGCTCATCGTGTCCAACACATGGAATATCGTCATGGGCGTATTCGAGGCGGCGCAGAGCGTGGTCAACCGCGCCTCCGGCCTTATCGTGGGCAACACCTCCATCAACCTTGCCGACCATATCGCGGACCTTGAGGCGCGGCTGCTGGAGATGAACGTGTGGTCGCTCTTGGGGCTGTGGCTGCAATCCTTCGTGGTGGGCTTCACCATGTGGGCGCTGACCATCTGCATCTTTATCATTATCTACGGCAGAATGATCGAGATTTACCTCGTCACCAGCATCGCGCCCATCCCCATGGCCACCATGATGGGCAAGGAATGGGGCGGCATGGGGCAGAATTATCTCCGCTCCCTGTTGGCTTTGGCGTTTCAGGGCTTTCTCATCATCATCTGCATCGCCATCTATGCGGTGCTGGTACAGAATATGCTCATAGACGACAACATTTCCACGGCCATCTGGCTGTGCATGGGCTACACGGTGCTGCTCTGCTTCACCCTGTTCAAAACCAGCAGTCTCGCAAAGTCAATTTTCAACAGCCATTAGAGAGGTGAAATCAACATGGCATACGTTCCCGTACCCAAAGACCTGAACGCGGTCAAGACCAAGGTGCTGCTGAACCTGACGAAGCGCCAGCTCATCTGCTTCGGCGCTGGTGCGGCGCTGGGCGTTCCGCTGTTCTTCCTGCTCAAAGCCCATACCGGCGTCAGCACGGCGGCCATCTGCATGATCCTGCTCATGCTGCCCTTTTTTCTGCTGGCCATGTATGAGAAGAACGGACAGCCCCTTGAAAAGATCGTCCGCAACATCGTGCAGGTCTGCTTCCTGCGCCCCAAGCAGCGCCCTTACGCAACCAATAATTTCTACGCCGTTCTGGAACGGCAGGACAATTTAGACCGGGAGGTGTATCGCATTGTCCACCCGCACAAAACTCACCCGCGCCGAACGCAGGCAGATCGAGGCCGCCATCGCAAGAGCGAAGCGGCAGGATAAGAAACAGAAGTCCGCACAGGACAGCATCCCGTTTCAGCGGATGTTCCCCGACGGCATCTGCCGCGTGACGGACAGCTACTACACGAAAACCGTCCAGTTTCAGGACATCAACTATCAGCTCAACCAGAACGAGGACAAGACCGCCATCTTTGACGGCTGGTGCGACTTCCTCAACTACTTCGACAGCTCCGTGCGCTTTCAGCTCTCCTTCGTGAATATGTCCGCCAACAAGGACAATTACGCAAGGTACATCACCATCTCGCCGCAGGGCGACGATTTTGACAGCATCCGTCTGGAATACACCCAGATGCTCCAGAACCAGCTTGCCCGCGGCAACAACGGCCTCATCAAGACCAAGTACCTGACCTTCGGCGTGGAGGCGGACGGGCTAAAAACGGCAAAGCCGAGGCTGGAGCGCATTGAAACGGACATCCTCAACAACTTCAAGCGCCTCGGCGTGGCGGCGGAGCCCATGAACGGCACGGAGCGGCTGCGG
>OQVT01003450.1_pt1 | contig 10154 bp, 10 predicted proteins | sample 1691561 | NCBI WGS metagenome assembly OQVT01 (sample SAMN03418260, study PRJEB22391) | human gut metagenome | biome: human-gut; feature: organic feature; material: feces | host: Homo sapiens | place: Tanzania | collected 2013-01
CGCCTTGCGGTTATTGCAAAACGCCCCGGCGGGGTGGGTCACCCCGCCCTACACCGCACTATAATAAAAACGTGTCCGCATCGCGGACACACCATATCTTAACTCTTAACTCTCCACTCTCAACTCTGTACTCTCCACTCTCCACTCTCAAAATTTATTCAAGGAGGTCCCCCTATGTACCAACCCAACCCTTCCCGCTACTCCGCCCTGCCGTACCGCCGCTGCGGCAACAGCGGGCTGCAGCTGCCCGCCGTTTCGCTGGGTCTGTGGCACAATTTCGGCGACACCGCGCAATACGCCAATATGCGCCAAATGTGCCGCACCGCCTTTGACAACGGCATCACCCACTTTGACCTCGCCAACAACTACGGTCCCGAACCGGGCGCCGCCGAACGCAACTTTGGCAAAATTCTGCGCGACGACCTGCACCCCTACCGTGACGAACTGATCATCTCCACCAAGGCGGGCTACCTGATGTGGGACGGTCCCTACGGCGACTGGGGCAGCCGCAAATACCTGCTTGCCAGCTTAGACCAAAGCCTGCAGCGCATGGGGCTGGACTATGTGGACATCTTCTACCACCACCGCATGGACCCCAACACCCCGCTGGAGGAAACCATGGGCGCGCTGGCAACGGCTGTGCAAAGCGGCAAGGCGCTGTACGTCGGACTCTCCAATTATGACGGTGAAACGCTGAAAAAAGCCACTGCCCTGCTGGCGGAGCTGCGCGTGCCGTTCGTCATCAACCAAAACCGCTACTCCATTTTTGACCGCACCATCGAGCAAAACGGGCTGAAAGCTTCCGCCGCCGCGCTGGGCAAGGGCATTATCACCTTCAGCCCGCTGGCACAGGGGCTTCTGACCGACCGCTACCTGCACGGCATCCCCGCCGACAGCCGCGTGCGCACCGACGGGCGCTTTTTGAACGAAAGCAAACTCACCCCCGAAACCCTCGCCAAGGTTGCCGCGCTGAACGACCTTGCCGCCAACCGCGGGCAGACACTTGCCGAAATGGCGCTGGCGTGGCTGCTGGCTCAGCCCGAGATCACCAGCGTGCTGATCGGCGCGTCCCGCTGCGAGCAGATTTTGGACAACATCAAGGCGACCCAGAACACCGCCTTTACCCCCGACGAGCTGGCGGAGATCGACCGCATCAGCCTGTAAGCCCCACCCAAAAAAGCCGCCCAACTCAGGGCGGCTTTTCCGGTTTTGGGCGGGCATATTTTTTTGACAAGTCATCCGGTTTTTGCTACAATGGAGGCAACAAACCACTGTAAGGGGCCTTTACTATGAACTGGCAACAAGCCTGCGAACTGCCGTACTATGGCGGCGACGACCTTGGCGCAATCTGGCAGCCCGAAAAAACCATCTTTAAGCTGTGGGCGCCCACCGCCGCCGCGGTGCGCCTAGAATTTTTTGCCGCCGGCACCGACGACGAGCCGGGCGCGGCGCATCTGGGCAGCCACGCCATGACCCAAAGCGGCGGGGTCTGGCAGTATACCCGCCCCGGCGATTGCCACGGGGTGTATTACCTGTACCACCTGCAATTTTCGGACGGACACACCGCCGACGCCGTTGACCCCTACGCCCGCACGACCGGCGTAAACGGGCGCCGCGCCATGGTGCTGGATTTAGGTCGCGCCGCCCCCGAGGGCTGGCAAAACGACCGCCGCCCCCGCATCCCCGCCGGCGAAACCGCCGTGTGGGAGGTACATACCGCGGATTTTTCTGCCGATGAACACAGCGGCGTACCCGCGGCGTGGCGCGGAAAATATCTCGGCTTTACGCCGGAAAACACCACCCTGAACGACGACGGCATCCACCCCACCTGCTTAAACTACCTGCGGCGGCTGGGCATCAGCCATGTGCAGCTGCAGCCCATTTTTGACTACGCCACCGTGGACGAAGCCTGCCCCGGGCGCGATTACAACTGGGGCTACGACCCCTTAAACTACAACACGCCCGAGGGCAGCTTTGCCACCGACCCCTACCACGGCGAGGTGCGCGTGCGGGAGCTGCGCGCCATGGTGGCGGCGCTGCACCGCGCGGGGCTGGGCGTTGTGATGGACGTTGTGTACAACCACACCTATCATTCCGACAGCTGGCTGGAACGCACGGTTCCCGGCTACTGGAACCGCCGCACGCCAGACGGACGTATGACCAACGGCAGCGGCTGCGGCTGCGACCTTGCCAGCGAGCGCCCCATGGTGCGCAAATATCTGGTGGATTCGGTGCTGTACTGGGCAAAAACCTACCATCTGGACGGCTTCCGCTTTGATTTGATGGCGCTGGAGGACGCGGACACGATGAACGCCATCCGCGCCGCGCTGGACACCCTGCCCGACGGGCAAAGCATCTTATTGTACGGCGAGCCGTGGACGGGCGGCGGCACCAATTACGAGGGCGGCGCCCGCCCCGCCGACAAGGGCGCCCTGCCGCAGCTGAGCGACCGCATCGGGTTTTTCTGCGATGATACGCGGGATTGCATCAAGGGCAACGTCTTTGACGCGGGCAGTGCGGGCTATGTGAACGGTGCGCCCCCCTGCGGGCTGAACGTGCTGTACGCTGCCAACGCATGGCGCGGCGGCGAGCATGGCTTTGCCCCCAAACGCGCGATGCAGGTGGTGCAGTATGTTTCGGCGCACGACAACTACACCCTGTGGGACAAGTTGGCGGCGGTGGCGCGCCGCGCCGACTACGACGCCCCCGACCCCGACCTGCTGGCGCAAACCCGTATGGCGGCGGGCATCTGCCTGACCATCTGCGGTATGCCGTTTCTGCAGGCGGGCGAGGAATTTGCCCGCACCAAGCACGGCGACCCCAACAGCGGGCACACAAACTCTAAACTCTTAACTCTACACTCTTAACTCTAAAAAAAGCGCCGCCCCTCCGCAGCGCAGAGGGGCGGCGCATATGCGTATACCGGATCAGAAAATCAGAAATCGACCTCCGTGTCGTAGTAGCAGCACTTCAGCAGCTTTTCCATCTCTTCCTGATTGGGCTGGCGGGGGTTGGAGCCGGTGCAGGCATCGGCAATGGCGTTCTTTGCGATCTCGGGCAGGCGCTGCAGGAACACTTCCTCCGGCACAAAGCCCTGCTCGGCGGGGTAGGAGTCCGGGCCGTAGTGCTGGATGCAGTGGGGGATGTTCAGCGCGTCGTTCATGCCGCGCAGGTACTCGATGAGCAGCTTGACCTTTTCGTCATCGTTGGCGCCGCCCAGCTTCATCTCATCTGCAATGACGCCGTAGCGCTTCTTTGCTTCGGGGTCCTTGGCGTTGAACGCGATGACCTTGGGCAGATACATGGCGTTGGCAGCACCGTGGATGATGTGTGCGCCGTAGTCCGCAAAGGCAGCGCCGGTCTTGTGGGCCATGGAGTGCACGATGCCCAGCAGTGCGTTGGAGAAGGCCATACCGGCAAGGCACTGTGCGTTGTGCATGGAGTCGCGCTTGGACATATCGCCGTTGTAGCTGTCCACCAGATCGCCCTGGATCATGCGGATGGCAAAGATGGCCAGCGGGTCGGTGTAGTCGCAGTGTGCGGTGGAAACATAGGCCTCGATGGCGTGGGTCATGGCGTCCATGCCGGTGTGGGCCACCAGCTTTTTGGGCATGGTCTCGGCCAGATCCGGGTCTACGATGGCCACGTCGGGCGTGATCTCAAAGTCCGCGATGGGGTACTTGATGCCCTTCTGGTAATCGGTGATGATGGAGAAAGCGGTCACCTCGGTAGCGGTGCCGGAGGTGGAGGAAATGGCGCAGAAGTGGGCTTTGCGGCGCAGCGGCGGGATGCCGAACACCTTGCACATCTCCTCAAAGGTGATCTCGGGATACTCGTACTTGATCCACATGGCCTTGGCGGCATCGATGGGAGAGCCGCCGCCCATGGCGATGATCCAGTCCGGCTCAAATTTCAGCATGGCCTCAGCACCGCGCATGACGGTCTCCACCGAAGGATCGGGTTCGATGCCTTCAAACAGTTCTACTTCCATGCCGGCTTCCTTCAGGTAGGAGACCGCACGATCCAGAAAGCCGAACCGCTTCATGGAGCCGCCGCCTACGCAGACGATGGCCTTTTTGCCGGTAAAAGTCTTCAGGGCTTCCAAAGCGCCCTTGCCATGGTAAAGATCACGGGGCAGGGTAAAACGAGCCATAGTAGTTACCTCCAAAAGTTCCAATACTCTCTATGCGGCCAGACTGCCGCCAAATGCATTATGTTAATTGTATAACAACTGGACGACGACATCAATTGACGGCAGCGGAAGAAAGTTTCCGCTGCTTTTGGGCAGAGTAGACAACCAGATGGATGCAACAAAGGAACGCAAACAAAAAAACACCCCGAAGTCCTAAGACTTCGAGGTGTCTGCGCATGGAGCTGCTATCCAGATTCGAACTGGAGACCTCATCCTTACCAAGGATGCGCTCTACCAACTGAGCTATAGCAGCAAATGGCGACCCGGATCGGGCTCGAACCGACGACCCCCAGCGTGACAGGCTGGTGCTCTAACCAACTGAGCTACCGGGCCATGATCGCTCAAGTTTCGCGCGGTGCTTACCGCCGGAACGTGCTCTATTATATCGAAAAACCGCCTGCTTGTCAAGCATAAATTTCAAAAAATGCAAAAAAGCAAAAAACATGCTGTTTTCCTCTCCGGCCCCTTCCCGTGAAAAAGTGTTCTGGAAATGACCGCAGTCATTTCCGGAACACGAACATAAAAATAATATTTCCGCTGAAAATGGCCAGAGCGAATGCGGAGGCCATTCTAAATCGTTTCTTTATCGAAATATCAACCTCAAAATAAAGGAGAAAAAAACTATGCTGACAAGCAAACAGCGCGCCATCCTGCGCGGCAAGGCAAACACCATGGACCCCGTTTTCATCGTGGGCAAGGGCGAGATCGACGAGACCATGATCCAGGGCGTGAAGGACTGTCTCGACGCCCGTGAGCTCATCAAGCTCAAGGTGCTGGAGAGCAGCATGTACAATGCCCGTGAGGCTTCGGTCAAGCTGGCCGAGGCCACTGGTGCCGACTGCGTGCAGGTGATCGGCTCCAAGTTCGTGCTGTACCTGCAGAAGAAAAAGGACAGCGCTTACGCCGACCTGCTGAAGTAAAAATGAAAGTTCTTCTCTACGGCGGTACATTTGACCCGCCCCACAACGGCCACCTGAACAATCTGCGCGCTGCCGCCGACCGTGTCCGCCCGGACAAGGTGGTGGTGATGCCGGCCGGGCTTTCACCGTTCAAGCAGCACACTTCGGCCCCGGGTGCGCTGCGGCTGGAAATGTGCAGCTGCTTCCATGCACTGGAAGAGGGGATGGATGCCATCCCGCAGCTGGAAGTCAGCGGGTGGGAGGTAGCTCAGGCCGAAGCCGGGAACCACAATTACACGGTGCTCACGGTGGAAAAGCTGGCCCGGGACTACCCCGGGGCACAGCTGTACCTTGCCATCGGCAGTGATATGCTGCTGAGCTTTGACGGCTGGCACCGCTGGCAGGACATCCTGCGCCTTGCCCATCTGGTGGTCACCAGCCGCAATGTGGGCGATGCGCCGGAGCTGCACGCAAAGGCCCTCCGGCTGGACCCTACCGGGGCACGTATCCTGTTTGCACCGGTACAGGCGCTGCCCATGGCCAGCAGCGACATCCGCACCCGTCTGGCTGCAGGCGAAGGGTGTGAAGCTGAGCTGCCGGAGGCGGTGCGGGCGGTCATCCGCCGGGAGAAACTCTACAAAAAGGAAGTATCAGCCAATGAACCTCAAACAGGCAAAGGAGCTTGTGCGCGGCCGCTTGAGCGATAAGCGCTATGAGCATACCTTGAATGTGAAAAAAATGGCCGTCAAGCTGGCAAAGATCTACGGTGAGGACGAGGAGCGGGCTGCGCTGGCAGCCCTGCTGCACGATTCCGCCAAGGAGATCAGCAAGGACGAGATGCGCGAGATCCTGCGCGCTTACCCCCAGTATGCCGAGGGCGGCGAAGAGCGCCCGGCCCCGGTGTGGCACGGCGTGTGCGCCGCGATCCTGGCCCGCACCCAGTGGGGCGTGACCGACGAAGCGGTGCTTTCTGCCATTGCCTGCCACACGGCGGGCAAACCCGGCATGACCCGGCTTGACAAAATTTTGTATCTGGCCGATATGACCAGCGCGGAACGGGACTGGCCCGGCGTGGAAAAGCTGCGCAAGCTGGAAAAAAAGGATCTGGATGCCGCCATGCTGGCCGCGCTGAAGCAGACCAACGATTTCGTGCTCTCGCAGGGCAAGCCTCTGGACCCGATGTCCAAGGCGGCCTATGAGGATATCCTGGCCTGCAGCGGGCAGAATGAAATGGAAGGAACGGCAGAAAGCAAAGGTCTCTGACCGGATGCAGAAAACGGATTGCAGATTCTGCCGGACAATGTTATACTAAAGACTATGACAGGTCTTGCAGAGAACCTTTTGCACGACTGTGAAAATCTGGAGGATACAAAAAAGCATGAGCCAGACGCCACGCCATATCAATACTTCACGTTCTCTCAGCCGGCCGGATCAGGCAGCGGCTGCACCGCGTCACGCCGCGTCCAGCACGGATGCAAAGCAGAGCGCAGGCGGTGCACACAATGAGCCGCCCCGCCGCCCGGCACAGGGCAGCGGACAGGACGAACCGCCGCGCCGCCGCAATAAGAAAAAGAAAACGCCCCTCTGGCTGCCTTTTGCAGTGGTCATGGCCATCATCGCGGTGATCTCCGGTGTGGTGGTGTACGGCGTCAGCCTTGTGAACAAGGTGGAGGACAGCATCCGTCCGGACGACAGCACCCCTACCATTGAGGAAGAGGTCAAGACGGCCGAGGAATACAAGGGCGATGTGGTGAACATTCTGGTCTGCGGCATCGACTATGAAGAGGGACGCAGTTATTCCAACGACCCCACTTCCAACGACGGCATGACCGATATGATCCTGTACGTGCAGTTCGACATCAAGAACGGCGCGCTGCGGATGCTGCAGATCCCCCGCAACAGCCTTGTCACCACCAAGAACAAAAAGATCACCCTTTCCAATGGAAAGACCTACGCCGCCACGAATTATCAGATCAACTCGGTGGCAATCTCCAACGGCGGCAGCATCGCCGCTCTGGCCGATGTCATCTACGACCAGTTCCGGCTGCCCATCGATTACTATGTGACGGTGGATATGCAGGCACTGGTGGATATGGTGGATAACTTTGGCGGCATCGAGGTGTATATCCCCCACGATATGTCCTACGGCGGCAGCAAGCTGCTCAAGGGCTACCGCAATCTGGACGGCGCATCGGCAGAGTTCTTTGTGCGCTGCCGCCACGGCGACGGCTACGCCAATTCCGATATCGACCGCCTGAACATGCAGCGCTATTTCTATGCCGGTCTGTTCAAGCGTGCCCGTGCCATGGGCGTCACCGATATCCTGAACCAGCTGCCGCTGGTGTTCAAGAACTATATCAAGACGGATATGGACATTTCCACCATTGCAAAGCTGGTGGTGTCCTTCCTCAAGCTCGACAGCTCCAACATCATTCTGGCGCAGACGCCGGTGTTCATGGGCGTGCCCAATGTGGGCAAGACCGACACCTTTGCCGGTTACTCCTGCGTGGTGCCGGATGCGGGTTCCATTGCAAACCTGCTCAACCAGTATTTCTGCACCTACACCGGCCCCATTGATGTGAGCGAAATGAACCTTGTCACCGACGAGTGGCCCCACGGCAGTGCATCCACCGATGCCAACGTGCAGTATATGGGCCGCATCGATAAGGAGTCGGACGATGCCATCCTGAGCGGCGATACAGACCTTGAAGGCGCTGTTACCACCGATGGTCAGGCCGCAGGCTCCGCAAACTGAAACTGACAGAAAGGAAAAACATATGGAGAACTTCAACGACAGCAAGGCGCTTGCCATTGAGATCGCAAAGATCCTGGACAAGAAAAAGGCCCACGATGTGCGCGTGCTCAAGGTGGAAAGCCTGACCGTGCTCACCGATTACTTTGTCATTGCCTCCGGCACTTCCACCACGCAGGTGGCCGCTCTGGCCGACGAGGTGGAGTACGAGCTTTCCCAGAAGGGTCTGGAGCCCTACAGCACGGAGGGCTACGACTCCAAGAACTGGGTGCTGCTGGATTATTCCAACGTCATCGTGCACGTATTCGTGCCCAACACCCGCACCTATTACGATCTGGAGCACCTGTGGGCAGATGGTGAGCCCATTGATATCTCCGAGTACCTCACCCCGGATAGCACCGTTGAATAAGGCAGATCGGCCCTGCCTTTTGCGGCAGGCAGCCTGTAGCATAAATCATTCCAATTACGGTATTTGCAAAAGTAAAGTCTGGAGCTGATTACAAACATGAAGTACGATTACAAGGCAGTTGAAGCCAAGTGGCAGAAGGTGTGGGAGGACGAAAAGACCTTCCATGTCGAGATCGACCACAAAAAACCCAAGTTCTATGCACTGGTCGAGTTCCCGTATCCGTCGGGTGCCGGCCTGCATGTAGGCCATCCCCGCAGCTACACCGCGCTGGACGTGGTCAGCCGCAAGCGCCGTCAGAACGGCTACAATGTGCTGTATCCCATGGGCTGGGACGCTTTTGGCCTGCCCACTGAGAACTTTGCCATGAAGAACCACATCCACCCGGCCATTGTCACCAAGAACAATGTGGACCACTTCCGCAGCCAGCTGAAGGCTCTGGGCTTCTCCTTTGACTGGGACCGCGAGATCAACACCACCGATCCGGAGTATTATAAGTGGACCCAGTGGATCTTCCTGCAGCTGTATAAGCATGGTCTGGCTTACAAGAAGGAAATGAACGTCAACTGGTGCACCGGCTGCAAGTGCGTGCTGGCCAACGAGGAAGTTGTCAACGGCGTGTGCGAGCGCTGCGGCAGCGAGGTCGTTCACCGTGTCAAGAGCCAGTGGATGCTCAAGATCACCGCTTATGCCGATAAGCTGATCGATGGTCTGGACGGTCTGGATTACATTGAGCGCGTTGCCACCCAGCAGAAGAACTGGATCGGCCGCAGCCACGGCGCAGAGGTCAACTTCGGCACCACCGCAGGCGATACCCTGACCGTGTACACCACCCGCTGCGACACCCTGTTCGGTGCCACCTACATGGTCGTTTCTCCGGAGCACGCCATGGTCAAGGAGTGGCTGGACAAGGGCATCCTCAAGAATGCCGATGCCGTCAAGGCCTATCAGGCCGAGGCAGCCCGCAAGAGCGACTTTGAGCGCAGCGAGCTGAACAAGGAAAAGACCGGCGTCAAGCTGGAAGGCGTCATGGGCATCAACCCGGTCAATGATACCGAGATCCCCATCTTTATCTCGGACTACGTTCTGTCCACCTATGGCACCGGTGCCATCATGGCTGTGCCCGCTCACGATACCCGTGACTGGGAGTTTGCCAAGAAGTTCGGCCTGCCCATCATCGAGGTGGTCAAGGGCAACACCCCGTCCAACCTGGACGAGGCCGCCTTTACCGATGTCCAGCGCCTCCTTGGCGGCGCGTGCCACCAGGAACGTCCTCATGGCACGGGCGTTGCGGGTGTGCTGCCCACTGCATGAGGATACGATGATGACGGTCTTGCCCTCCAGCCCGTGGCCAATGTGGTCAAGGTCGGATTCGTCGCTGATGAAGCGCGGGCAGAATTCCGTGTTGGCGAATTGCTTGTACGCCAGTATGTCGGCGATGTCGGTCTCCTGGCGCATGTAGTGGGCGATGTCCAGGGCCAGGGGATCGTCGGCTACCGCGCCGACAACGATGTATTTGCCAGAAAGCATGTCTGAGGGGGGAGGAGGTGGGGACGAAGGGAAAAGTGTCTAAAGGCGGTTCTTTGCCAGAATATAAACGGCGGCGGGAAAAGAAATAGCCCCGCGGCGTCGTGCATTTGCGGGGCGTTTTTGTCTAATTTATTGCAACAGGATTACTTAAGAAGAATTTCCACGTATTTCATCCTGTCTCCTGCCTCAGGGGCGGGGATTGAATTAGTGGTTACGAACTCATTTTCCTTGAGTGCGGTGTGTATGACCCGTCTTTCCGCGGGGAGGTATGGTCCGAGTTTCTTGCTGGTCTTCCAGTGCTTTACCTCCTTTGCGCAATCGAGGGCCATATTCGTGAGCTGTTCGACGGTTTCGTCGTCGAGGACGTGCCTGCGT
>OQVT01003451.1_pt1 | contig 10154 bp, 10 predicted proteins | sample 1691561 | NCBI WGS metagenome assembly OQVT01 (sample SAMN03418260, study PRJEB22391) | human gut metagenome | biome: human-gut; feature: organic feature; material: feces | host: Homo sapiens | place: Tanzania | collected 2013-01
ACTGACAGGCGAGATAATAGAAATCAAAACGGAAAGGTGAAAAAACAAGAGTAAAACGAACAGAAAAAAAACAGGTACGACTTCAAAAAAGTCGACTTCTAATAAAAAAACAACAAAGAAAAATACAAAAAAAACAACCAGATCTACCAGAACCGCGAAGTCCGGTAATAGTTTTCTGATGGATGAAATCCTGATATGGATAACACTTGCGGTCAGTATCATTCTTCTGATCAGTAATTTTGGATTTGGCGGATTTCTTGGGGCTTCAGCTGCATTTAGAACTGGGGGACATATTGCCATTGAAATGGTAGTAGAATTGTTTCCAATGAAAATTCAGAGAATAATTCAGTGGTTTGTACGCGTGATTGTTGTTTGTACGCTGATTTACTTATTGATTCAGTGTACTGGGTACTTAAATTCATTTATTTCAAATGGACGACTGACAGCTGTATTAAGAATACCATACTTTATTATATATGCAATACCAGTAATTTCATGTGTTTGTATGATTATAAGTTATGTATGGTATGAAATAATAGGTCAAAAAAGGCAATTAGAGGAGGAAAGCAAGGATGAGTAATACAGTATTGATTATTTCAGCAATCGTAATGTTGGTTTTGCTTTTTCTTAAAGTGCCAGTATTTATTTCTATTTTGTTTAGTGCATCGTTATATTTTATTGCAAATCCGGATGTGAGCAACATTATGTTTGCACAAAGAATTATTGCGTCAAATCAAAGTACAACTTTTTTAGCAGTTCCGTTTTTTGCGGCGGCAGGTGCGCTAATGAATTGTACAGGTGTAACAAGAAGGATAATGGAATTTTGTAAAACAATTACAGGAAGAATGTGCGGAGGGCTAGCACAGGTTAATGTCCTTTTATCGACTTTAATGGGAGGTTTGTCCGGTTCCAATATTGCAGATGCAGCGATGGAGGCAAAATTATTGGTGCCAGAGATGGAAAAAGCAGGGTATTCAAAAGCATTTTCAAGTGCCTTGACAGCTACATCGGCTATTATAACACCTTTGATTCCACCAGGAATTGCGATGATTTTATATGGGTGTATTGCACAGGTATCAATTGGTAAGCTATTTATGGCTGGAATTGGAATAGGAATCTTATTATGTGTTGCGCTGATGATTACCGTTCATTTTATGTCAAAAAAAAGAGGATATATGCCGATTCGAGAACAACGGCTTGAAAAGGGAGAGTTATGGAAAGCAACTAAGCCGGCAATCTTTCCGTTAATGCTTCCGATAATTATAATTGGCGGAATTCGAATTGGAATTTTTACCGCATCAGAGGCTGGAGCAATGGCAATTGTATATGCATTAATTCTGGGTTTTTGTTATAAAGAAATGAATGGTAAACAATTCTGGGAAGCAATAAAAGAAACATGTATTAGTACAAGTTCAATTATGCTTATTGTAGGAGCTGCGTCTGTGTATGCGTGGATCTTGACCAAGGAACAAGTACCTCAAAAATTAACCAATGTTATTGTGTCTACAGTAGATAATAAAATTGTTTTTTTATTGATAATAAATGTTTTTTTATTAATTCTTGGAATGTTTATTGAAGGAACGGCATCTATGATTGTCTTAGTACCGTTGTTAGCACCAGTGGCAAGAGCGTATGGAATTGATGATGTTCAGTTTGCTATGATTTATATTTTCAATAGCGCTATCGGTGCATTGTCTCCACCAATGGGAACACTCATGTTTGTTACATGCGGTGTTACAAAATGTAAAACAAAAGATTTCATACGGGAAGCTGTTCCATTTTATATTGTGCTTGTAGTATCTTTGATGATAATAACATTTGTTCCAGCTGTTTCTACGGGATTAGTGAATCTATTATATTAATGTTCAAAGGAGTCAGAATATGACACAGGAAGAAAAAAATCGTCAGGATCCGGAAGTAGCAGAGTATTGTGAACGTAAAGAAATAAAAAGAAAATATGTAAATATTTCGTACGCTAATAGAACAGATTACGAAAAATTAGATATTTATTTGCCAGAGACAGGTGATGGACCATTTCCGGTATTGATCGACGTTCATGGTGGTGGATGGTTTTATGGAAGTAGAAGTTCAAAAAGAATGGATCCTGTTTTATTAGGACTTGACAAAGGATATGTAGTTGTATCAGTAGATTATACATTAAGTAAATATGAAAAGTTTCCATTACAAGTATGTGAATTGAAAGCGGCAATTAGATTTTTAAGAAAAAATGCGGATAAATACAAACTGGATGTTAATAAGATGGCAATGTGGGGATTGTCTGCCGGAGCACATTTAGCAATGCTTACAGCATATTCAGCAGATAGTAAAATGTTGGATGATGCAGAATTGAGTGATACAACTATTTCATGCCGACTGCAAGCTTTAGTGGCACTATATGGACCTGTAAATCTAGGAAATTCAGATGAATGTACGGAAGAATCGATGGAAAGCATTTTACTTGGGACGTTACCGCAGAATAGTCCGGAAACAGTCAAAAAGGCAAATCCATGTACATATGTTACAAAGGAAGCACCACCAACTTTTTTACAATATGGAGATGCAGATGAAATAGTATCAATTGAAAATGGTATGGAAATATATAAGACATTGGAAAATAGCCGAACAAAGCAGGATTATTATGAAGTGATACATGGAGCAAAACATGCGGATAAACTCTTCCGAACAAATGAAAATAATAAGAAGATTTATGAATTTTTAGAATTAAATTTAATGAATACAAATGATAAAAATTAAATGAAAATTCTACAAGCAACATTAAAAAGATGCCAGGTGATTTTCATCTGGTATTTTTTTACTTGAAAGGAAAGAGAAAAATGGAAAAATTAAATTATGATGTGATAAAAAAAGCTGGTTATGACGGATATCTTTTAGAAAAAGCACCGGAGAAAGTAATGCAGTTTGGCGAAGGAAATTTCCTGCGTGCATTTGTCGATTATTGGTTTGATCTTGCGAATGAAAAGGCAGGCTGGAATGGAAAATGCTGTCTCGTTCAGCCGATCGCACAGGGATTAAGTAACATGATCAACGAGCAGGAGGGACTCTATACGCTGTACCTGCGTGGAAGTGAGAATGGAGAAAAAGTGGATGACAGACGTGTGATCTCAAGTGTCAGCCGCTGTTTAAATCCTTATGAAAAAGCCGGATACGAAGAAATGATGGAAGCAGCTGCCAGCGATGATCTTGAGATTATTGTCTCCAACACAACAGAAGCTGGAATCCAGTATGATCCTTCCTGCAAAAAAGATGACTGCCCACCGTCAAGTTTTCCGGCAAAACTGACACAGGTGCTGTACCATCGCTATCAGGCAGGAAAAAAAGGGATTATCATGCTGGCATGTGAGTTGATTGACAACAATGGAAAAGAGCTGTTAAAATGTGTGAATCAGTACATCGAGCAGTGGGGATTGGAAGATGCATTCAAAAAATATGTCAATGAGGACTGCACCTTCTGTGGCTCTCTCGTAGACCGTATTGTGCCGGGACGTATCCGCGATGAAAAAGAGGTTGCAGAGCTGGAACAGAAACACGGTTATGTAGATCCTCTGCTGGATGTTGGAGAAGTGTTCGGCGTCTGGGTGATCGAGGGCGATGAAAAATTAAATGATATTCTTCCATTTAAAAAGGCAGGACTTTCAGACAAAGTATTTGTCGTACCAGATATGAGTCCTTATAAAAAGAGAAAAGTCCGCATTTTAAACGGAGCACACACCGGATTCGTGCTGGGCGCTTATCTGGCAGGCGAAAATATTGTGCGCGACTGCATGCACGATGAAGTCATCAAAGGATTTATGAACAAAATGCTTTATGAGGAGGTCATTCCAACGCTTCCGCTGGATAAAGAGGATCTGTTAAAATTTGCGGCAGCCGTGTCTGATCGTTTTAACAATCCGTTTGTAAACCATGAACTTATGAGTATATCATTAAATTCCACTTCGAAATGGAAAGCGCGCAATATGCCGTCCTTCCTGGAGTACATCCGGGAGCAGGGCACACTGCCGGTCTGCCTGACCATGTCCCTTGCAGCGTACATTGCGTTCTATAGCAACGATATTCAGGCATTGACGGATAACGGATTGGTCTGCAAACGTCCGGCTGGAAATGAATATACCGTGAGTGATGACAGATGGGCACTTGAATTTTATTATGCACATCGGGACGATTCGGCAGAAGAACTTGTGCATGCGGTTCTCACCAATGAAAAAATGTGGGATCAGGACCTCTCCAAAATCGAAGGTCTGGAAAAAGCAGTTGTGGACGATCTGGTAAAAATTCGAGAGGAAGGGGCAAAGGCTGCTTATGCAAGCTGCCTGTAAGCGTTTATGAAAACAATACAGATAGCACCGGGCGATAATGTGGCAGTTGCACTCTGCCCGATTCCGGCGGGAGAACTTGTGCAGGCAGGAACACAGGCTTCTGTGAAAGTGCTGGAAGATATTCCGCAGGGACATAAAATTGCCTTAAAACATATTGCAAAAGAAGACAATATTATCAAATACGGATTTGCAATCGGACATGCAACGGCAGAGATTCAGGCAGGAAGCTGGGTACATACCCATAATATGGCGACGAATCTCTCCGGCGAGATCGCATATACCTACCAGCCAGAGCTTAAAATGCCTGCGCCGGAAAAACCGGAGTGTTTTAACGGATTCCGCAGGAAAGACGGACGTGCAGCGATCCGGAATGAGATCTGGATCATTCCGACCGTAGGGTGTGTCAATGACGTTGCTAAGAGAATGACAGCACTCAATCAGGATCTCGTGACCGGAACGATAGATGGTCTGTATACATTTGATCATCCATTTGGATGCAGCCAGACGGGACATGACCATGCGCAGACCAGAAAGCTTCTGGCGGCGCTTGTACGCCATCCCAATGCAGCAGCAGTACTTGTATTGGGACTTGGATGTGAGAATCTGACACATGAACAGTTCGTGGAGGAACTGGGCGATTATGATGCGGACAGAGTCAAATTCTTAACCTGTCAGGAAGTGGAGGATGAATTTGAAGCCGGAAGAAAATTATTGGAAGAATGTGCAGCCTATGCCGGACAGTTCCACAGGGAACCGATCCCGGTGAGCGAGCTTGTAGTCGGGATGAAATGCGGCGGTTCTGACGGACTTTCCGGTATCACGGCAAACCCGGCAGTAGGCCGTTTCAGCGACATGCTTGTGGCAAGAGGCGGTTCCACAGTTCTGACAGAAGTACCGGAAATGTTTGGTGCAGAGGGATTTTTAATGAACCGCTGTATTAATAAAGAGGTGTTTGAAAAAGCTGTCAGTATGATCAACGGATTCAAAAATTATTTTATAAGCCACAACGAGGCCGTATACGACAACCCAAGCCCGGGAAACCGCCAGGGTGGTATTACAACGCTCGAAGACAAGTCCTGCGGCTGCGTACAGAAAGGCGGTACAGCCCCGATCATGGATGTGATCGGATATGGGGACACTGTTGTGACAAAGGGATTAAATATGCTTTATGGACCTGGAAACGATCTTGTATCAGCAACGGCGATGACAGCAGCAGGAGCGCACCTGATCCTGTTCACAACAGGACGCGGTACACCATTCGGAGCGCCGGCTCCGACTTTGAAGCTGTCCACGAACAGCCGGCTTGCGGAAAATAAAAAAGGATGGATCGATTTTGATGCAGGTCCGATCGTTGAAGGAGAATCCATTGACGACGCAGCAAAACGTCTGTTACAGTTGGTGATCGAAGTTGCCAATGGAAAAGAAACACAGACTGAGAAGCGTGGATACAGAAGCATTTCCATTTTTAAGGATGGGGTTGTTTTGTAAAAGGAATCTTAATAAGCAATCACTCATTTTGGCATGTGCCGGATTTACACATGATCGACATTCAGCTTACTTGCGTTTATTCAAAAGCAGGGATATCATTCCAGAAAACAGGGGTACACAATGTGTGTCCTGCAATCTTGGAATATCCCTGCTTTATTTTGCTTTTTAGTAAAAGGTCTGTTATGATTAAGAAAATAATGTATTTTTATACAAAAATAAATTTATGAGGAGACAAAAGAAAGCGGGGGAAAAAGTTTATGAAAAAAATAATACCAATCATTTTTTTTCTGGTTTTTGCTGTAATCGGAGTGGGGATGCTGATCGGAAGCTTTTCGATTTTGAACATGGAAACCAGTGCTATGGATGGAGCAGAGGAAATTACGGCATACATTACAGATATCCAGACACACAGGGATTCGGACGGAGATGTGGATCATGATGTGTTTGTGACCTATGAATATGATGGGGTAACGTATGAAGATCAGAAGATCACCAGCTACAGTTCAGACATGTATATCGGTGAGGAACTGATACTTTATTTCAATCCGCTGCGTCCGGCATGGCTGACTGTGAAAGGACATGAATACTATGGATTTCGCATGATGCTTTTTATGGGAATTGTGTTTTTCCTTGTCGGAATCAGTTATCCATTTTATCAGTTGATCGTGAAATTGAGAAAAAAACGCATTTTGAAAATGGGTTATATACTTCATGCAACGATTGAAGATATTGTGCTGAACACATCCGTGAGAGTGAATGGACAGAGTCCATATGTCATTTACTGCTCGTATTATGATGCGTTACAGAATCTGACATATCGTTTCAAGAGTGATAATCTGTGGACAGATCCGGGTTATGTTTATCGACCGGGAGATCCGATCGAGGTTGCGGCAGATCCGAAGAATTACAAACGCTATCATGTGATGGCAGAGGAACGGATCAATCAGAGAATTGTCGATTATACATAGAAAAAAGAGGAATCCACATGATAACAACAGTTTTATTAGATTTAGATGATACCATTCTTGATTTCCACAAGGCGGAAAAGGAAGCGTTGAAAAAAGCACTGCAAAAAGTTGGAGTGGAGCCAACAGAAAAATTGCTGGCGAGGTACAGTGAGATCAATCAGGCACAATGGAAAAAGTTAGAACTCGGTGAGTTGACGCAGGAGGAAGTGAAAATAAGCCGTTACCGGATCTTTTTTGAAGAATATGGGATAACAGCTTCGCCGGAAGAAACTGCGAAATGTTACGAGCACAATCTTGCATATGAACACGAAAAAGTGGATGGTGCGCTTGAACTTTTACAGGAATTGCACGGTAAGTACAGACTGTATGCTGCATCCAATGGAACTTATGAAGTGCAGAGAAGGCGTATCGAGGAATCCGGGATTAAACCGTATTTTGAGGACTTTTTTATTTCAAAAAAAATTGGATTTCATAAGCCGGATAAAAAATTTTTTGATTATTGTTTTACACATATTCCTGATTTTAAGCTGGAAGAGAGTGTCATTGTGGGAGACAGTTTATCCTCAGATATTCTTGGTGGAAAAAATGCAGGTCTGACTACAATCTGGTATCAGAGAGACAGAAATGTAACGGATAATGGGACAATCCATCCCGATTACCGTATTTTTGAATTGTGTGAACTGCCGGATTTGTTAAAAAAATTGAAATAGCACATAAAGCTGCATGAATTGCAAAGAGTTATAAGGTATGTATACTGAATGTGCAGATTGTCATAAATACAAAATGCAGCAACAGAAATAAATGGAATAAATTGCAGTAATGTGCTAAAATAAGAGAAATCATGGTTCGAATTGAAAATATGGAATGTCAGCAATCACAAAATAGAAAATCATTACGAACCATATTTTTGACATTGGGCAGCAGGAAAGGATATTTTTATTATGGAAGAAAGGACAACAATGGAAATCACAAACGATAGATTAGAGGAGGCAATCAAAGATTACGCAGCAGACCGGACAAAAGAAAAGCTTACAGCAGTGTTAAATCTGCTTCGTCCGACAAAACTGTTAGTTCCGGCAATGTTAAAGGCACCGGATCAGCCAACTCCCTGCTTTTTAAAAAGTGGTACTGGCGAACAGTATTTTGTAGTGTACACCTCCAAAGAGCAGATGGCAAATGCACCAAAAAGCCAGGCACTCTTAAGCATGCCATTTCCAGCATGCAACAGCGTTGCTGTAAAACCGGAATTGAATTTAAGCGGAATGGTCATCAATCCATTTACTGATAATCTGGTATTGAAGATTGAACTGATCCAGAAACTGCATGAGGCAGATGAGAAAATGGCAAAACAGCCAAAGCAGATCAAAATGACACCGCAGCAGTTTCAGGCATTTGTGAAAAATCAGACAGAATTTTCTGTGATTCCAAAGCGCTTGTATACAGAAAAAGCGGAATTCGTGCAAAAACTCTGCGATGAGAAAGAGGCATTCGTAAATGAGCTTTTTGCATCTGCGTTTAAAGAGCCAAAACTTTATCCATATACAGAGGATGATTATTCCGTTATGGCATTGGATATTTCAGAGGATCTGACACTTATCCGCGTGGATCTTCCGGATAAAGGATTAGTTCCGCCACTTTGCTACAGAATCTATATTACATACAATCCATTAAAGGATGAAGCGCATTATTATACGATCGAGATGACAAAAGAGAAGGATGTAAGACTTCTCGGCGGCGTGACAGAGGATGCAAAACACGTCAGCTATGGAAATGCACCGGTGGAGGGCGCAGAACTTCAGGAGATTATGAATCTCGCAAAAAATCCGGGTGAACTGACAAGCTAATTGGAAGTTTGGATTTTGATTTTGAACTGCCGCTTGCAAGCTATGTTACGGATTTTTACAGCCTGCAAGCGGCAGTTTTTAAGTGAAACGCTGGTTAATGCATGATGATATCCGCATATTGTCCGCGCACTACGGAGAGCAGTGCATCCGGATTGACGGTAATGGAGGTTCCGATACGTCCACCGCTGATATAGATTTTGTCAAAATTTCTGGCGCTGTCATGAAGAACGGTAGGAAACTGTTTTTTCATGCCAAGAGGTGTACATCCACCACGTACATAACCGGTAATGGCGGTGATATCTTTTACATGGATCATTTCTACGGATTTTTCACCGACTGTTTTCGCGGCAACTTTTAAATCGACTTCCTCTGCGATCGGCAGGACAAAAACATAATACTGTTTGCTTTTTCCCTGCATGACAAGTGTTTTAAAAGACTGCTCCACAGGAGCTCCGGTGGCTTCGGCTGTGTGAAGCCCATCGATGAATTCGTCACATTCATAATTAATAATTTCATAAGGTATTTTATTTTTGTCAAGAATGCGCATGGCATTCGTCTTTACTTCTTTTCCCATGGTAATGTATTTCCTTTCAAATTGATTTGTAAATTATGAAATTTCTTTCCACTGTAGTCTAATCAAGACATGTTCGTATGTCAAGAAATTAACAATTTTTTTAGTTTTTTATACTTCTTTTATGAGCTGTATATTTACCGGAACCCAAAAGAATGGTATGATATTCGTTATAAAAGAAACAGCAATGACAAAAATTTTTGTTAAAGAGAGGATAGAAAAATGAAAGAGACATTAAAAAGAATAAAAGCGGATGTCATTTTATCGGCGTTATTGTGTGTAGCACTTGGAGTAGTTTTGATCATCTGGTCAGATGAGACAATTAGTGCAATCTGTATGCTGCTTGCATTTGGCTTGATTGTTATGGGTGTTGTAAATCTTGTGGGATATTTTACAAATCACAGACTGACATCTTTTAACGGAATGCTTGGTCTAATCCTGGTTTTAGTAGGCATCTGGCTGTTTGCAAGACCGGAGTACATCGCTATGATCATTCCAATCGTTATCGGTGTTATGCTGGCAGTCCATGGAATCAGCGATATCAAAATGGCTTTTGAGACAAAGGCAAACGGTTATGAGAAGTGGTGGAGTCCAATGATCCTTGGAATTATCAGCCTTGCACTCGGCATTATCTGCATCGTAAATGCATTTGGAGTTGTGAGCCTTGCAATGAAATTTATCGGAGTTGCATTGATCTATGATGGAATCTCTGATCTGTGGATCGTTTCAAGAACCGCAAAAGCTGCAAAGGCTATGAAGCAGGAGGCGGATGCGCTTGACGTAGACTACAAAGAAGTGGACGATTAAACCGGAGTTTCACGGGCGTAGTGTCGCAGATTCTGTAGTGCTTTTATAAGTTGTGAAGGGCAGATATAAGCGTTCTCTCACAAGTCTTGATTTTATAGGTTTATGAAAAGAAAAACGGTACAGACGAAATATGATGTTCCTG
>OQVT01003452.1_pt1 | contig 10151 bp, 8 predicted proteins | sample 1691561 | NCBI WGS metagenome assembly OQVT01 (sample SAMN03418260, study PRJEB22391) | human gut metagenome | biome: human-gut; feature: organic feature; material: feces | host: Homo sapiens | place: Tanzania | collected 2013-01
GTCCGCCGCCGTGGGCAGCGCTCTCCACGAGCACGGTGGCGTCGGCCATGCCCGCCACGATGCGGTTACGTCGCACGAAATTGAGCTTGTCGGCTTTCGTCGATGAAGGAAACTCCGACAGCAGTCCGCCCTGCCCTACCATCCTTCGTGCCGTAGGCTTGTGAGCCGGAGGGTAGAGCGTGTCGAGCCCGTGAGCCAGCACGCCGACGGTGCTGTAGCCGTTGTTCAGAGCCGCGTTGTGCGCACAGATGTCGACACCATAAGCCAGACCGCTGACCACCAGCGTCTGTGGGCATAACGTCTTCAGGTCGCCCACAAACCTGTTTATGAGGTCATGGCCGTAGGCTGTGCTGTGGCGTGTCCCCACAATGCTGATCACCCGTCGTGCGTTCAGGTCGGCGTTGCCCTTGTAGAAGAGCAGGAGCGGTGCGTCGCTACACTCGCGCAGCCGTGATGGGTAGCGCTCATCGTTTATGGCGAGCGGCTCAATGCCGTTGTCCGTCATGAAGCCATACTCGTCGGTGGCCAGACCGATGAGGTTCTCCATGCTCTCCACCGCCCTTACCAGACGTTCCGGAGCGTTAGGCATGATAGACCTTATGTCGTGGCAGTTGTCTGCCACGGCTGTTGCCGACCCTGCCAGGCTGTAAAGCTCTCGCATGTCGGTAAGCCCGAAGTTGCTGGCGCGCGTCAGGGCTATGAGAGATATCGTCTCTTTGCTGTTGGGTTGGGTTGTCATTGTTTTCTTTTCTTGATGGGGTAAGAGCGGGCGGGGCTTATATCTCCTATACCCTTCAATCTCCTAAGAATTTCTCGAAGGCCCGGTCATAATCTTCGCTGTTGCCCAGTCGTCCGTTGATGAGGACCACGAGCTCGGCGGTGCATTTAAAGCACAACACGTTATCGCTTTTGCGGTAGATGTCTTGGTTGAAGACATAACGCAGGCCCTCCTTGCGCAGCCCCAGGCGCGACACGAACCGGTCGTCGCAGCGCAGAGGCACCTTATACTGAAGGTTCATGCGTGCCACGACGGCATCGACCCCTTTCTCGTGCAGTTGTGCGAAACTCACACCCAGCGACAGCAGAAACAGGTGTCGTGTGTGCTCTGTGTAATGAAGATAGTTGGCGTTGTTGACAATGCCCTGGATGTCGCACTCATAGTCGCGCACCTCCATCTCCGTCTCAAATATATATTTTTCTTTCATTTTTTTCTGAATTTAAAGCACAGCCCCACAGCCCCACCCCCGCGCCGCTTCGCGGCTCACCCCTCCCCTTAGGGCGGGGAGTGATATGCTTGGGCTGGTCAGTTCTTTTTGCTTGAGAAAGGGATATTATTTCGGTTTCGCTAACTTCTTTCATCTCGCTAACTTCTTTCATCTCGTTACCTTCTTTTATCTCGTTACTTTTTATAGCCTCGCTTCTTTTTTCAGCCTCTCTGCCTTCTATAACCTCTCTCTTTTTTTCAGCTTCGCAACCTTTAAAATCTTCACCGCCTGTTGGGGTGTGGTCTTTCGAATAGGAGGTAAAATCGGGAGATTTGGAGGAGAAAAAATGGGGGGAGTTATTTGACATTTTGCTAAGTTTTATGTTAATTTTCTAACACTAATTGTTAACGGTTCTTAAAAACCGCCCTGGTTTGTCATATGGGCTTAATGAGGCCCTCAAATGGGCTTAATGAGGACGTCAAAGAGGCTTAATGGGAACGCCATTAAGCCTCTTTCAAAGTGTCATTAAGGCACCCTTTTTTCTTACTATTTGATTTTCCCTTTTTTCGAGGTTTTGAACCCGCTTTTTAAGGTTTTAGAATCTCTCTTTCAAGATTGCAAAAGCCCCTTTTTTTCAAGATTTCAAAGCCTCTCTTTCAAGGTTTCAAAGCTTCTCTTTCAAGGTTTCAAAGCCCTCTTTCAAGATTGCATAGCCCCTCTTTAAAAGATAAAAAACAGCTGAATCTTATTTTATGTTGTCCACGAACCTGAAGAGACGGTTCCAGCGAATGCCGGAGAAGCCGTTGTGGTCGGGGTCGTGGCTCCACCAGATGAAGATCGGCTTGCCCACGATGTGGTCCTCGGGCACGAAGCCCCAGTAGCGCGAGTCGAGCGAGTTGTGGCGGTTGTCGCCCATCATCCAGTAATAGTCCATCTTGAATGTGTAGCTTGTTGCGTGTTTGCCGTTGATGAAGATCTTGCCGCCGCGCACCTGAAGGTCGTTGCCCTCATAGACCTTTATCGGCCGCTCATAGATGGCAATGTTGTTCATGTCGAGCTTCACGGTGGCACCCTTCTTCGGGATCCATACAGGTCCATAGTTGTCGCGTGTCCATCCCTTGTTGCCGTTGAGCGGATAGATGTCCCATGTTGTAGGGTCCTCAACCATGGTCACGCTCTCCACGAGGTCCTTGCGGCTTCGCAGCGCCCTTGCCGAGGCGTGTGTGAGCGGCAGGTATCCCTGCTGGTTGAGCGACATGATGTCTTCCTGCGATATGCCCAGCTCGTCGATAAGCTCCGATGGCAGCTGTCCGCGCAGCTTCACATAGTAGGCATACTGCACGTTGTCGGGTTCCTTGTTGGCCTTGCCGTTGATATAGACGGTGCGGTTCTTTATCTGCAACGTCTGTCCGGGCAGTCCCACGCAGCGCTTCACATAGTTCTCGCGACGGTCGACGGGGCGCGAGATCACCTCGCCATATTCGAGCTGGTTGTCGTTTATGATCTTGCGTCCGAGCGCATAGATAGAAGCGAAGAAATTGCGCTGCTGCTGAGGCGTCATGTTAGCGAAGTCGGGGTTCTGTCCGTTATGGCGCTCAATCCAGTTGCTCTCGCCAATGCCGTAAGTCAGGCGGTAGAAATCTTGCGCCTGATACTGTGGTGCCGAGCAGAGCGAGTCGCCGGCGGGATAGTTGAACACCACGATGTCGTTGAGCTGCACCTGTCCCAAGCCCTTTGCGCGTTCGTAGGGCCACTGCGGCCACTCAATGTACGAGCGACACTCGAACACCGGCAGCGTGTGCTGCGTGAGGGGCAGCGTGAGCGGTGTCTGCGGCTTGCGCGGTCCGTAGCTCACCTTCGACACGAAGAGATAGTCGCCTGTGAGCAGCGATTTCTCCAACGACGATGACGGTATGACATAGTTCTGGAAGAAGAACAGGTTAATGAAATAGACCGCCACGAGGGCGAACACCAGAGCGTCGACCCACGACATGACGAAACGTGTCACGCCTTCCGAGTCGCGCCACCACTGCCATTTAATTTTCTTTGTGATGTAGACGTCGAAGATGAACGGCACCACCACAAGTCCCAGCCAGCTCTTCAGCCACAGCAGGATGAGGAGGTAGATCGCCAGGACCACTATAAACTTAGCCCACTGCTTTCGTGGGTCAAGACTTGCTTTTTCTTTGTCAATCATAAAAATTTTTTTCCACACCATCCGCACCCTCTGCTCCTCGCCCGCCGATGATTGATGGATTTTTTTCTTTGTTGTTAATATTCGCTTTCAGGATATGCCTTTTTCAAGACACCTCTCAAGAAGAAAGGCCATTCACTCCCCGCTCTCGCTCGACCTTTGCTTGTTATGCCAAGGCAATAAGATGAAAGATTGAAGCAAGAACATGAGAAGAAAGTTTTCAAGCCCCAAGGCCATTCACTCCCCTCCATCGCTCGACCTTTGGTCGCTTGCCAAAGCAAGAAGGGGAGGGGTGAGCCGCGAAGCGGCGAGGGGGAGGGGCTTCTATTTTTTAAAACTTAAACATATCCCCGATAGTCAGCAATCCCTCATGCTCCTTTGTAAACTCGGCAGCGAGCACAGCTCCCAGGGCGAACCCCTTGCGCGAGTGAGCATCGTGAGTGATCGTTATGCAGTCGGCCTCAGAGTTGTAGATAATGCTGTGAATGCCAGGCACCTCGTCGCGGCGTATGCTCTCGATGGGCAGCTCGGCGGGTTCACACACGTTTGTTCCCTCCACGGTGCCGTCGGCCAGATGCTGCTCTCCCTTGACCCATGCGGTCTTGCGGTCGAGGTCGTTGACGATCTCCTCTGCCAGCGTTATGGCTGTGCCTGAGGGAGCATCGAGCTTATGCACATGGTGTGTCTCCTCCATGCGCACGTCATACTGTGGGAAGCCGTTCATGATCTTTGCCAGATAGCGGTTCACGGCAGAGAAGATGGCCACGCCGATGCTGAAGTTTGATGCCCAGAACAGCGTCTTGCCCTCCTCCGAGCACATGCGGCGCACGTCGGCCTCATGCTCTTTCATCCATCCTGTAGAGCCGCTCACCACCTTCACGCCAGCCTTGAACGCCTTGAGATAGTTGCCATAGGCAGCTGTGGGTGAGGTAAACTCTATCGCCACGTCGGCCGAAGCGAAGGCCTCCGACTCGAAGTCGGCCTGGTTGTCTACATCAATGATGCTCACGATGTTGTGGCCACGCTCGCGGGCGATCTGTTCGATCATGTGGCCCATCTTGCCGTAGCCAATAAGTGCTATATTCATCTTGTGTAAAAAGTTTTGTTGTTTCTTTTCTTTGTTTTTGTTTTCTTTTCTTGTGTCGTTGGGGTATCGACCTTGCAAAGTTAATAAAAAAACGTTGTGTCACAGACCATTCTCTATTAATTTTGCTTAATCGGCCCCTTTGTTTTGTCCTGTGCGCTCCCCTGTGCGCCCCATAGTGCTCATTTTCATGCTGTTTTGTTCCATTTGTGAAAATTATTGGCCATAATCTGACAAGAGAGGTTCTTTATATAAGGTGTAAACAATCTTTTTGCCCAAAACTTTTGGTTGTGAGATGTTTTTGCGTTAACTTTGCATGCGGTTAATCAGAATTAATCAGAGAAAAAGTGGCAGACGGATGTCTCTCTACAACAGGGCGCACATGTTTTTGTTGCGCCAAAGAAGAATTGTTTTTTAACTAAAAGAAAATTAATTGGTTTTGATGAAAGGAAAATTTTTGGCCCTTGCCATGATGTGCCTATCTACCACGCTCACATCGTGTTTCAAGGACGAGCCGCTCAACGCTGAGTGTGACATTGAGCAGGCATACATCCATGTAGACAACCCCGAAGCAATGTTTTTCAGCAAGAACGACACGCTGGTAAATGTGCTGTCGAGCGAGCGTAACATCCGATTTAAGGTGTTGCCCGAAGCCGACATCACCGCCCTTGTGCCACAGTTTAGACTGACCGAAGGCGCCACCGTAAAGGCTGATGACGGACAGCCACTCAACACGCCGCGCGACTTCTCTGACGGTAAGGAAGTGAGATATACCGTCACATCGCAAGACGGAAAATGGAGCCGCTCCTACACCGTGAGCATAGGCATGCGAACCATCGATGCCATCAGCAATTTCAACTTTGAAGACGTGCAGCAGGTGACCGAGGGCTGCAACCGCCCCTACGATGCATGGGTGGAGAAGTTTAGCGACGGTTTCATCATGGACTGCTGGGCAACGGGCAACGGCGGTTTCGACATCAGCATGGGTGAGGAAGATGATGAAAACCATGTGACCAAGGACCAGTTTCCCAGCGTGAGCATTGACAACGGACGCACAGGCAAAGGCGTGCGCCTGACCACATGCAGCACAGGTCCCTTCGGTATGCTCATGAACATGCCAATCGCCGCCGGCAACCTCTTCCTCGGCAAGTTTGACCTCTCTCAGGCGTTGGGCGAGACGTTGAAGGCCACCATGTTCGGTGTGCCTGTAAGCAAGAAGCCTCTCAGCTTCTCAGGCTATTATACCTATAAGCCCGGCGAGAAATTCACAAACCGTCAAAACAAATGGGACAAGACCGTCACCGACCGTGGCGACATCTATGCCGTGCTCTACCGCAACACCGACGACAAAGGTCAGTCTGTGACGCTCGACGGCAGCAACGTGCGCTCAAGCAACCTCATCGTGGCGACAGCCATCATCGACGAGGTCAAGACCACTGACTCATGGACTTTCTTCAACATACCGTTCACCTACACCGCCGAGGTAGACCCTGCCGTTTTGGCAAAACACGGCTATAGCCTGGCTGTTGTGTTCACCTCAAGTTTCAAGGGTGCCGACTTCCAGGGTGCTGTGGGCAGCACCCTGTGCATCGACGATGTGCACCTGTCGTGGGATGAATAGTTCCACCTCATCAGGCAGATATTCACAATAACGCTCAAACAAAATAACACAAGCAACGAATGAGAATGAAAAAATATATCATAGCATCAGCAGCGGCATTGGTCTTCTCGGTGCAGGCAATGGCCATAGGCATCTTCGACAACCTTACCTATTATGCACGCGCTGGATATGAGCTGGGAGGCACGGCACCGCTGGGCATGCCGGCAGAGATCCGCGGACTGAACAAATTCACGGTGAAGCCCAACGTCACGCTGGCGCTCGATGCCTACAAACCTTTAGGAAAGGGATGGGGCGTGCTGGCTGGCTTCCACTACGAGAACAAAAACATGAAGACCGACGCCGATGTGAAAAATTATCACATGGAGATGCGACAGGGCGGACGCACCGTGAGCGGCATGTTCACCGGAAGCGTGGTGACAGAGGTTGACGAGTGGATGATCACTCTGCCCTTGCAGGCCACCTACGACCTGGGACGTGTGCGACTGAAGGCAGGACCTTATCTCAGCTATGTCCTGTCAAACAACTTCTCGGGCTATGCCTACAACGGACATCTGCGTGTGGGCGACCCCACAGGCAATAAGATAAACATTGGGTCAGACGAAAGCTCGCGTGGCACCTACGACTTCTCTGACGACCTGCGACACCTGCAGTTCGGCCTAAACGCTGGCGCCGACTGGTACTTCTCAAAACGTTGGGGTGCCTACGCCGACATTGCTTGGGGCTTGACAGGCATCTTCAAAAGAGATTTTAAAACCATCGAGCAAACCATGTACCCCATATACGGCACCATAGGCGTGACGTATAAGCTGAAATAAAGAAAACAATTAAATCCCAAAAACAATAAGAATTATGAAAAAGTTATTTACATTATTATTCGTTGCCATGACCGCTCTCACCGGCATGGCCGACACCTACAACGGGCCGTTGCACATCGACATCGACGGCAAAAAAGTAGATCAGACCTCTGACATCACAATAGAGAAACAGAACGATGGCAACTATACCCTGAAGCTGATGAACTTTAAGTTCAAACTGGGCAAAACTACCATGAACGTGGGCAACATCATCATTACCGACGTGCCCGCCGTGTCAAACGGTCAGACACAAATGCTGAAGGCAAAGAAAAACATCGCCATCAAAGGCGGTAGCATGGACTTTTTGCTGAAGAGTGTGCCCATCGACATGATTGGCGAGCTGCGCGATGGCGACTTCTACACCAATATCAACATCAGCATGGCAAACCAGAACATCAAGGTTACCTTCGGCACAGCAAAGTATCAGTTGCCCAACGCTGGCTTTGAAACTTATCACACAGCAACGGTGACCTCGCCCGACGATCCCAATGACAAAGCTACCAGCGACGAGCCCGACTACTGGCACTCGTTCATGAGCGCTTCAGGCGACCCTGGCCTCGTTTATATGGCTGGCTATAACCCCGTAACCTTTAAGAGCGAGGACGTGCGCCCAGGTTCTACTGGCAAGCAGAGCCTCATGCTGAAGAGCATTGATCTGTATCTTGCCATCGCTAACGGTACCATCACCACTGGCCGCATGAACACTGGCAGCATGTTCGCTTCCGACACCAACTCAAACTATGCGTGGAGCGATATGAGCAATACCGATAAGGATACTCACGGCGACCCCTTCTACGCTACTCTGTACAGCCTCCCCGATGCTATGAAGGTATGGCTGAAGTTTAAACAAGGCACTGCCAACGCCGAGCACCCCTACGCCACCGCTACCGCTATCATCAACGACGGTACCGAGTTCCACGAGCCTGCTCCCTCTGAAACCACCTACACCAACGTGGTGGGCGAGGCACGCAACGCAAAGATTGCTGAAACGGGCGACGAGTGGAAAGAGTTTACCATCCCCTTCACCTACGACGCTTTCGCACAGTATGGCGCAAAGGCAAAGTCGGTGCTCGTAACCCTCTCAACCAATGCCGACGCTGGCAAGGGCTCTGACGGCGACCTCCTCTACGTTGACGACCTGAGCTTCGTATATAACGCTGGCCTGAAGGCCATCACCCTGACTGCTGAGAACGGTGAGGTGTTTACCGTTGACGGCGTAAACGCTGAGACAAAAGAGTATACCGCTACCGTGCCCTTCGACGTTACTGCCAATAACCTGAAGGCTATAAGCGACGGTAAGGGCGCTTATGTAAGCACCACCATCGCCGACGGTAAGGCTACCTTTGAGATCACTTCAAACGACCTCGCCACAACCAATGTCTACACCCTCAACATCAAGAAGGGCAACGCTCAGGGCATCACCTCTGGCATCAACGGCGCTCACGCTGCTCAGACTCAGACCGCTGGCATCTACACCATCGACGGCATTCGCGTGAACGCCATCACCAAGCCCGGTCTCTACATCGTGAAAGATGCCAACGGCAACGTGAAGAAGGTGCTGAAGAAGTAAAAAAACGAAGGCTTTGAAAGACAAAGCAACCTTGTGAAGCAAGGATTGACAAAAATAAAGAAAGAAAAAGGTCCCGTTCTCCCATGAGTTCGGGACTTTTTTTGTAGCTTTGCAAAAATAAACACCTTCCACCAAACAAGCCCCGTCATGGAACAACTCCTTCATTATGTCTGGAAGCACAAGCTCTTCCCCCTGTCAGCCCTCACCACCACCATCGGACAAGATGTGGAGGTCATAGACCCTGGCCTGCACAACAGCAACGCAGGACCCGACTTCTTCAACGCCAAAGTGCGCATAAACGGCACGCTGTGGGTGGGGAACGTGGAGCTTCACACAAAGGCATCAGAGTGGTTCGCTCACCACCACGACCGCGACACGGCATACAACAACGTGGTGCTGCATGTGGTCGAGGAGGAAGACAACTGCCAGGCCATAACCGAAGACGGCCAAAAGCCTCCACAGCTGGTGCTGCCGGTGCCGCAAAAGGTGAAGGACAACTATGAAGAGCTGCTCCACACCGACGCTTATCCGCCGTGCTATCGCATCATACCTAACCTGTCGCGCCTCCTTCAACACTCGTGGATGAGCTATCTGCAAACCGAACGGCTGCAACAGAAGACGGAGGCCATTGAGGCACGGGCAAAGGCGGCGGGCGGGTCATGGGAACAGGCGTTCTTCACAACGCTCGCACGCAACTTCGGCTTCGGGGTCAACGGCGACGCCTTCGAGACATGGGCGATGAACCTGCCGCTCGATGCCGCTGCCCACCACCGCGACGACCCGTTCCAGATCGAAGCGCTGTTCTTCGGACAGGCCGGACTGCTTAACGTGGCGGCCGTGACGGAGCACAGACAGCTCGAGACAGCGGCAGATGCCCATTTTCAAAGCCTCTCACGCGAGTACACATACCTCGCCCATAAGTTTAACCTCACACCCATAGACGGCCGCATGTGGCGCTTTCTGAGGCTCAGACCGCAGAACTTTCCTTACATACGCATAGCCCAGCTCGTCAACCTCTACTGCTCGCGACAGTGCTCCCTGAGCCTGATGGCCAACTGCCAATCGCTCGACGACGTGAGGCGCATGCTGTCTACCGGGACCACACCCTACTGGCACACTCATTACACCTTTGGGCAGGAGAGCAAGACGAACGACAAGCAGCTGTCGAAGGCATCGAAGGACGTGCTTGTCATCAACACCGTGGTGCCCATGCTCTACGCCTATGGACGGCACACCGCTTCGGAGAAGCTCTGCGACCGCGCCTTCGCCTTCCTCGAACAGCTCAAGGCTGAGGACAACACCATCGTGCGCATGTGGCAACAGTGTGGCCTGTCGGTCGACAACGCCGGCGACTCGCAAGCGCTCATTCAGCTCAAACGCGAATATTGCGACAAAAAGGAATGTCTCCGCTGCCGGTTCGGGTACGAATATTTAAAGGTAAAAAAAGGCTGACGCCTTTATAAGGTAAGAGTGAAGAACGAAGAGTGAAGAATTCAATAGCCAAGCTAGATGCCTTTATAAGGTAAGAGTGAAGAACGAAGAGTGAAGAACTCAATAGCCTTAGCCATTCACTCCCCGCCCTAAGGGGAGGGGGTTGAAGACATAACGCAGGCCCTCCTTGCG
>OQVT01003455.1_pt1 | contig 10151 bp, 15 predicted proteins | sample 1691561 | NCBI WGS metagenome assembly OQVT01 (sample SAMN03418260, study PRJEB22391) | human gut metagenome | biome: human-gut; feature: organic feature; material: feces | host: Homo sapiens | place: Tanzania | collected 2013-01
TGGAGTTCAGACGTGTGCTCTTCCGATCTGCCGAATATTTTTTCGTATTCCTCCAGTTTTTCCTTGTATTTTCCAACATCGCTGTTTCTTAAGATTGTATAGATTCCGCGTCCAAAGCCTTTTCCTGTTATTCGGCCGCAGTTTACAGGATTTCTTAAGTCGTCGGGATTTTCGTCAAGTTCATGGACTCTTTTTAAAATCCAGTCGATTTCAGGGCAGGAAATATCGTAATCGCGCATATTCTGATGGCTCCGGTTGACAGAGCGCGCAAAAGAAGAAAAATCATACTTCTGAATGGCATTAACGCAGTCAAGAACACACTTATGCTCATTCATAACGCATAAAAGCCGGCGCTTTGTATCTTCTGAAACAACACTTAGAACTTCATTGACTTCAGCCTTGTCTTCCTCATACTGCCAGCCGCCCGAAACATTTGCCTTTCAATGGTTTTTGCCTTCCCTGCTGACCTTGCACAGAAGGAAGGTACTTTCGTATGATTTTGAACAGCTTTTTCGATATCCGAATAGTGATTTAAGATTTGACTGCGTATCGGATTGTTTTCTCTAATAGAGTCCAATACTCTGTCACAGCTTCCTGTATCAACAAGGCTAAAATTTTCATCTCGTTCGCCGACTATTGTTTCCCAAATTAACAGCTGAGTGGCTATTGCAAAGGAGAGTTTGTCAGCACCTGCGGCGTCCTGTGTTTTCCACTCAGTTGAAAGATTCCCTGTATAGCCGTACTGCAAAATTCTGCCGATAAATATCTTTATTTGATCACCGTCGATTGTTCGGTTGTATTCAGGCGGGAAATTGTTCCAAAAGTTTTCATCCTTTTGTGTAAGGGTATCGCCCGTATGCTGTCCTGTTCCGGGTTCAATGCAGTAGCATATTTTACCCGTATATGAACCTATAGCGCGAAGAGCCATTGTATTTGATGCTCCGCCTGTATTCCAGCCGTTCATATATTGCAAAGCGCCGTGTCCCCAGCCCGAACGGTTGGCGTCATTTCCTCTCGGAAACTGAACCATGTATATGTCAGCTTTTTCGCCGACGGCAGCATAAGCAGTAACTGCTCCGAGTGAGAAGAAATTCGAGAAAATAACCGTCAATGCCAAAAGCAAAGACAGGCATTTTGTAAGACCTCTTTTTATCATTGATTTTCATCCTTTCCGAATAAAAAACGCACCGTATTTCTACGATGCGCCGAGTTTATATATTTTTGTTTTATGCATAGCCTATATATATTTCATAAGAATTATCCGAGACTTTCTCTGCCCATATCCACACGTCCGTTATATCTTCATCTTTTGCATAGCGGTTGAGCCTGCTTTTTATATCCCGTTCAAGATACTTGCATTTTACGTTTGCGGATATAGGTTTATCCCAACAGTCCACAGCCGAGCTTTCAAGCCGTAAGCCTACGCTTTTGGCATAGTTTTGTGCGAAGGATATCCAATAATCAATATCAAACTCCGGCTCCGTTGGCTTGGTTGTTGTTGGCTTTTCTACAGGCTTAGTCGGAGCAGGGGGTTCTGTCTGCTTTTGTGTGGAGATTTCAGCAGGTTTACCTGTTCCCTCATCTTGATGCGGTTTCGCTGCTGACGGATCAGAAACTTTTGGCTTTTGGTTATTGGCATTCATTGTGAAAGGATTCTGATTGTTTTTTTCTGTTGTTCCTTCGGGTTCGGTTTCAGCCATTGAATCGGGCTTAACTGTATCAACGGATTCGGCATTGACATTATCGCTCGTATCATTGTTCGATAATATATCTGTCAAATCCGTCTGACTCGACCTGTCGGATTCGTTGGCTTTTATTTGTTCCTGATTTCCGCATCCCGTGAGGCTTAACAAGATGACAACGCTAAGGAGAGCAGATAAGATTTTTTCTTTCATAGTGAATCACCTCAACCACAAGGATACCGACAATTTTTCAAAAGTCCAGACAATCCTTTAAGAAATATATATTTTTTACATAGACGGCTGAATATCTGCTGTTTGGGCTTCATCTTCGGAAATATTATCCATATCCTGTTCCTCGCCGAGTTTCATTTCGTATGCTTCTGTGACCTTCTCAATCAACTCATTACGAGCCTCAGCTGTAATCGGGTGGCAGATATCGCTGTATTCAACTTTTCCGTCTTTTTTGTAACTATTGGATGGCATGGACACGAAAATACCTTTAACCGAATCAATTACCTTAATACCGTGAACTGCAAACGCACCGCCGATATTGACCGATGCATAGGCTTTAACGCTCGAATCGTCCTGCTCCACAAGACGGTCAATTCTCGCCGTGATATTCGGAAGTGCTTTCTTTTGTTCTTTTTTCTTTTCCATAATGACTTTTTCCTTTTTTATTACATTGAAATAAAGGTAATGCCCATATCGGCTTCCACCTCATCCTGACTGATATCTTCAGGTTCTGCAAATCTATCCATATATTTCACCGCCTCGCTTTCGGTTAACGATCTGAAGTTTTCGCCGTCATCGCCGACTACAAAAAATGTGCCTGCTATAACGCTTGCACCGTCCCTGATTCTGCGGTTGCCCTCTAAGCCTTTGAGCTTACCTTCTTCATTGCATATGATAATTGTACCGTCGCCGTTATACACGGTTTCAATATATCCGCCCACAGCCTTTTGCAGAGCAGATAATTCATCTTCAATTTCAACTACATAAGGCTCTTTATGTGGCTCGACCATAACAACTGTTAATTTTTCAGACATTGAAATCACCTCCGTTATCCATAACTTGCTTCTCCGCCCAACGTGCCGACAGATACACCAAAGCGGCTCTTTGTTGTTCGACCGAAAGACTGTTCAAAAAATCAAGGAGCGTAACCGTATCGGAATTCTTTTCCGCAGGCTGCGCTCCCTTGCAGTTATCACATATTTTCTCTCGCTTGACGATTACGCTTTTTCCGTCCTTACATTCTGTAAATGACAGCACATCGTTATACTTAAATCCTACACGCCGTCTGATTTCATAAGGAATTGTAATTCTTCCTCGTTTTCCAAGTATGCGAAGCAATTGTAGCATTCAGAACACCTCGCTTTCATCACAACTGTCATAACAAGGACAATTCTCACAATCCTCATTACAGTCAATTTCACTTAACGGGCAAGTTTCACAATCGTTATCACAGATAAAATCATCGGTATCTTTTACTGTATTGATAATGATTTTACCGTTTCCTGCACTCATCTGAATTACACTTTCTTCTCCGATGCCTGCTTCCGAGAGCATATCGACCGGTATGGAGAACAAAACATATTCGCTGCTTGTCATTTTTGTATTTTGCATGATATGATACACTCCTTTAAAATTTTCTCATAATCAAAATTTGTGTTTTCATTTTCAAAAAATGTTAACTGTTTCGGCTTTGCTTTTTCCCGTTCGTACAAATCATAGTTACCGATAAGCAGTTCCTTGAATTCTTTGCCTGCCTCATACCGCTGTGCCATAGAATGAACACGGGAAAAGTCAAACACGGAAAAGCCGTTATACAGCTTACGGATTTCATCACAATCGTTATACGACAGCAGAAATTTACCCTTGATATTTTTCAGCGTGTCCCGCAGTCTTACATGGTCGTCCCAACCGAACCCAACCTCATACATATCCTCGGTGGAGAAGTACGGCGGATCAAGATAGAAGAATGCATCGGTGCGGTCGTAATGCTTAATCAGCGTTTCAAAATCCTGATTTTCCACTACTACATTTACCATACGTTCTTGCAACTGAGAAATCAAGCCGAACAATTTCCGTATATCAAAAGGCTGTGAGGCGTAGGATTTTCCGCTGCTTGAATAACTGAACCGCAGGAGTTTTAAGAACATTGCGGCTCTGCGTACATCATAATCAGCAGTAATTCTTTTGCGCATTTCGGTTAATTCCTCTGCTTCGGGCGGTGAAAACAAAATTTGAGTCAGTCTTAATTCTTCCGACAGAAATCTATCATCGAACTGCTCGTTTTCAAAGAAACGGCGCACAGCAATGAAATCCTCACGGGAATTCAGATGGCAAAAACCGAGTTCACGGATAACCACCATTGTTCTTTCTTTCATACATCGGAACAGATTGGCTAAATTTCTGTCAAAATCGTTATATACTTCAAAGGGACAGATTTCGGGATTGCCGAGCAGAACACTGCCCGAACCGCCGAACACATCTATAAACCGACCGTATTTAAGCGGAAACAGAGCATACAGAATATGAAGAATTGAAGTTTTATTACCGACTCTTGATACAGGGGTTTTCATATTGATCACCTCACTTTCAATGCGAGGTATCAATTGATGTTAAAACAAAAAAGCGGTACCAATTTTGTCTTAGACAACAATTGATACCGCCGATATATTTCTATTATTTATTCAGTTTTCCCAAAAGGCTTTGAATAGTTTGCTCATAGGAATTGATTCGGTTTATTTGAACACAGCAAAGTAGTGCAGTTGATATGCAACTGCCAAGCAATAAACCGGTAATTAGCATTGCTATTTCCATTTACATACCTCCGAATTCCATAGATTCGTCTTCGCATTCATCCAAATCATCGCCGCCCGTAATATTGACATACTCGCCGATAATGCACAGAGCTTCGTCATAACTTCCCAAAGCACGAATACGGTCACGCATTTCGACTGCTTCCTCTGCCATGCCGTTTTGACGCAATATTTTCGAAGCAATTCCCATAAGATTGAATATATTGCCGTCCTCGCCGATCAGCTTGCAGTCGGGCTTTTTCTGTTCCGACGCTTTTTCAGGTATAAACCCGCCGAGCCTGTTGTCAACATAATCGGAAAGCCATTTGCCGCCGAAATTGCTGTGCGTCTGCAATCTCCACATAGCGAGCTTTCCCATATTAAGTTTTACATCTTCTGAGAACGGGAACAAAAGATTGGTGAGACCTTCGTTTTCAAATGCAAGACAGTTTTCTGCTTTGAATTTTGTGCCGTCAAGCAAAATATCCGACTTTATGAGCATATCGTTTATTCCGTCTACCCAGTCCTGAAGCTCGCCGCCGCAGCCTTGCAAAATGAGTCCTTCCTGACCGTTCATTCTGCGGAGTTCTTCTGCTCGAATTTTTTTAACACTCATAACTGCATACCTCCGCTTTGCTGTGATTCACCCTGCGTTTCTTCAAATTTGCCTTGCATATATTCTCCGAATGTCATCTCTTCACCCATAAAATTCGGCGCAGTATCTTCGGTAAAGGATATATATCCCTGTTCGCCGAAATCTATCGGTTCATCAGTAATGACAGTGCCTGCGTGATCGACTGTGACCTTCGCCTCAATCGTAGCAAATCTTCCGTCATCACCCTCACGAAGATGATAGCAGAACAAACCTTTCGGAATATCCGCATCGGTTAATCTTTCGTTTGTAAACAGAGCAGGCTTGCCAAAAAGCGAAATCAAGTCATATTCATCATTTTCGATATTGATATATGCGGTTTCCGTTTTGTTCAGCATTAAGTCATAATCTGAAGGATCGTAATCCCAGACACGAAAAGCAAATTCAGTCGCTTCTATTTCACTTTCGGGATAATATTCCTCGGTACATTCACCGTTGCTGTAACACTTTCGCCCGCAATTTACGCCGATATCTTCGTCTGCCCACTCATGCTCAAAGATAATATCGGGATACATTTCGGACAGCTTTTGCAATATGGGATGCGGTGCTGACCATGCAGTCTGAAACGACAAATAATTATTTTGACTGTAATCTATAGTTTCGCTATAACCGTAAGCGCCCCACTTTGTACCCCAATTATTGATACACCATTCGTACCAGGTGGGAGCGCCGTATTTCTGAATGTTGTTCCAAGCGGTTTTGGCGAGTTTCCATTCGGCTGAATCTATTCCTTTTCGTTTGCTTAAATATGCCTTTTCAGATTCTGCAAGAGTATCTGCCGATATTTTCAGAATATCGGTTTCTCTGCAGTCAAAAAGGCATTCACTGATAAACTCTTTATACAGCTTTAAGCCACTGTCCGTTTTGCTGCCTGCCTCAATGTTAAGGCTTTCAGGCATAGGGATGATCTTGTTAAAATCCACCGTGCCTAAACCGTAATCGTCGCTTTGAATCGTTTCAAACATTTCACGGATTTTCTTTTCATCACCTTTTAAGGTAATAATATTTTCTATATGATTCGGCATTATCTTTTCTCCTGTTCATAAAATATTTCTTTAATTTTCTGCCCGATAGCAGAAATGACGGGAACGCTCACTGCGTTACCCGCCATTTTGTAAAGCCGTCCGTCTTTGAGACCCGTAGACTGCGCCTTGTGAAATTGTTCATCTGTAAAGCCTTGCAGCCGCCAGCACTCAATCGGCATAAGTTTTCGGATTCTTCCTTTGTGCCATATGCCGTGCCGGTCTTGAGCCGTGATAGTGAACATCGGCTCGTTTGGCTCTTTGACTCGTCTGCCTTGCTGGCGGACTTTCTCTCTATCGGGTGTAAAGATTGCTCTCGGCTCGTCCGTAACAAGCACGGCGGAATGTTCGCCTCTGTGATTGCTGACTCCGCTGTCCTGTCTTGCTGTGATACATCGGGCGGTATCGGTAATAATCGGGTCTGTATTCATATCAATAAAATACAAACCTGTTTTACCGCCCCAACCGCCTGATCCTGCACATTGCGTACAGGCTACTCCGTTTGTTTCATAGACTCTCTGTCCCTGCGATCCGGGGATAATTTCTTTAAGATTTTCCGCATTGCCGCAGGCGAGAGGAAATATCCGTCCGGTACATCTTCCTCCAAGACTTGCGACAATGTACAGCCGCCTCCGCTGTTGCGGGACTCCGAAATGGGCGCTGTTATGCACACACCATTCGAGATCATACCCCAGCTCAGTAAGTGCGGAGAAGATGGTATCAAGCGTCCTGCCCCCGTCATGCGATAGCAGACCGGGGACGTTTTCCAGAAGAAGAAATGCAGGCCGTTTCGCTTCAGCGATTCGGGCAACTTCAAAGAAGAGAGTTCCTCTTGTATCGTCTTTGAATCCGAGCCGCTTGCCAGCAACTGAGAAACTTTGGCATGGAAAGCCTGCACAGACGAGGTCAAGTTCGGGCAGGTCGTTTGGATTGGTGGTTCTTGCATCTTCAAAATACAGTTCTCCTCTCACGTCATAAATGGCGTTGTATGCCTAATTTGCATATTTATCTATTTCACAGTGACCGATGCATTCAAAGCCACCAATCGCTTCAAGACCTGAACGGAAACCCCCGATTCCTGCGAACATATCAAAAAATCGGATTGCCATAGGGCATCCGACACCTTTCAGTTATCTGTTTTTCGTTTCACCTCACATTCCCATAACGGGAGCGTTCTCCTCGTCTATATCTTCATTTTGTTCCTCTGTAAGTTCTTCCTCAGTTAACCTGCGGAAATCATCCTCTTCGGGAACGATGGCAAGGGTTCTGCCGTTGTCCCAACGCATGTGAATTTGTGCGGCATCGTCAACATAGTCAACTGTTCCTCTCATTCCGCTCGGTATTGGAGCATAGGGGTCATCCATACTGATTAACATTATTCTTGTCCCAGGGGGATAACTGTCCTTCATACACTGTACAAAGCGTCGCTCTGCTTCAAATTTGTTCATAATCTTGCAACTCCTTTTTTGATTTATAATGAAAAAAGCCAACCGTTATATTTCAAACGATTGGCTATGTATATATATGAAAAAAGGCAGATGGATTTTCAATTCCTATCTGCCTAATTTTAACAATATTCAATTGTACGAGAGTTCAACTCTACTCGCAAAGGGAAAACAGCCATTTTACATCTACGGATTTGAGCTGCTGAAAACTGCCCTATAAACAGCAAAAACCTCGGTAACACCGAGGTTTTTTCGGGATACATCTTTTTTGTATCCACTTGATGGCGCACCCGACTGGAGTCGAACCAGCGGCCTTCAGAGTCGGAGTCTGACGCTCTATCCAACTGAGCTACGGGCACATATTGAATTAGGACGCAGGGGTTAACAGAGTAAGTATAGCAACTTTTCCCACTTTTGTAAAGCTAAAATTTTCGTCAAAGATCGTTAAAAAAATTGACAACTTCTTCTCTCGCTCGTATAATTGCAGTATCCTAAAACAAAGGATCGTTCCTTATGAAAAAACGCAAAATTTCCGACGCCGTCGTCCGGCGTCTTCCCCGTTACTACCGCTATCTCGACGATCTGCACTCCAAGGGCATCGTGCGCATCTCGTCGAGCTCGCTCGGCGAGCGCATGGGCATCACCGCCTCGCAGATCCGCCAGGACCTGAGCTGCTTTGGCGAATTCGGCCAGCAGGGCTACGGCTACAACATTTTGGAGCTGCGCACCGAGATCGGTCACATTCTCGGCGTGGACGAGCAGCACCGCCTCGTCGTCGTCGGCGCCGGCCACCTGGGCCATGCGCTGCTGCGCAACTTTGACTTCATGCAGACCGGTTTTCTGCTTGACACCGCGTTCGACGTCTCCCCCACGCTCATCGGCACGCGCGTCAACAACGTGCTTATCCGCTCGTTCGACGAGATCGGCAACTATTTTGCCGCGTGCCATCCCGATGTTGCGGTACTGACCGTGCCCAAGCACATCGCGCAGGAGGTCGCCGAGCAGCTCGTTGCGCTCGGCGTGCGCGGGATCTGGAATTTCACCAACACAGAGCTGCACGTCGGCAGCGAGGTCTTCACCGAGGATGTCCACTTTGCCGACAGTCTGCTCACGCTGAGCTACCGTATCTCCAAGACCTCCGCCGAGGCGGAGGAGGAAGGAGCCAAACCGTGAAAAGGCCCATTGCCCTGCTCGCATCGCTCCTCGCAGTGACGGTGCTCGCCACCGCGGCCATGGCCGCAGGGGGAGACAGCAGCGACCCGCTGATCTCGCTCAACTATCTGCAAACAACGTTTACCACCAAGGCGACTTCGTCCATCGACGCCGCCCTCGACAAGTCCGATCAGGCGGCGTATGCAAAGGCCGAGGCTGCGCTCCGCTCGACCATTGCCGCGGCAGAGGCCAACGTGGGCGCGCAGCGCGCCGACGTTTTTACCGAGTCGCGCCTCAAGCAGGGAGATGTGCTCTCCGGCACGACCGGTCTTCAGGTCATCGTGCTGGCGGGTAGCGTCAATGTGCAGTTCTCCTCCGGCGCGGTCGTCGACGTGACGACCGGCAGCGAGGTCAAAAGCGGCGCGGCGCTCGCGGAAAATCACCGCTATCTCGTCGCCGAGGACACGACGGCACTTTTCACCGTCACCGGCAAGACCGCAGTCGTGAATTACTGCGGCTTCTATTCCATCGCAAGCTCTTCCTCGGTCGACTATCCGGCCATGGCCGCCTCGCTCAAAACGCTCACGCTCTTCCGCGGGTCGGACACGGGCTACGGCGAGGGCTTTGACCTCGAAAAGGCCCCCACGCGCATGGAGGCGCTCATTATGCTCATTCGTCTTCTCGGCGAGGAGAGCGAGGCGCTGACCTGCACGGCCTACCAGCCCTTTACCGACGTGCCCGACTGGGCGCTGCCCTACGCGGCCTACGCCTACTCCAAAGGCTACACCAACGGCGTTGGCCCAACGACATTTGGCACGACGATGAGTGCATCGGCGGAGATGTACACAGAGTTTCTGCTGCGCGCGCTGCGCTACAGCTCCACCGCGCAGGCTGATATCTCCAACACACCCGAGCGCGCGTACTTTGCGGGCGTCCTGACCGCGGGCGAGGTGAGCGCGCTGCGTGCATCCGCATTCCTGCGCGCCGACGTCGTATACCTCTCTTACTACGCACTCGAAACGAATGTCAGCGGCGGCAGCAAGCTGAGCGACACGCTCATCGCGCGTGGTGTCTTCTCCGACGCGGCCTATCGCGCTTCCCGCGCGATGGTAAATTCTGCGCGCATCGGCTGACACATTTTTGCGTTCCCACCATACTATGGATTGAGACCGCCGCGCGGGCGGTTTCAATCTTCATAGGGGGTTCGTTTTATGTGCAATAATAACTGTGGTTTTGGCGGCGGCTGCTGCCTGTGGATCCTGATCCTCATCATCCTGATCTTCGCCTGCGGCGGCTGCGGCGGTGGTTGCGGCTACAACAATGGCTGCGGCTGCAACAATGGCTGCGGATGCAGCAACTGGATCTGGATCATCCTTCTGCTCGCCTGCTGTGGAAAC
>OQVT01003459.1_pt1 | contig 10143 bp, 5 predicted proteins | sample 1691561 | NCBI WGS metagenome assembly OQVT01 (sample SAMN03418260, study PRJEB22391) | human gut metagenome | biome: human-gut; feature: organic feature; material: feces | host: Homo sapiens | place: Tanzania | collected 2013-01
TCGAGAACATTGAACCTTCGCCGGACAAACCAGCGTCACTGAATATCTTGGGGCCATAGTACAGCACGGCGTTCACTCCCATGAACTGACCGAGGATGGCGATGGCGCAACCGATGAGGACAGCCTTGAATATTCCCGGCTCCAGAAGAGTCCGCCATTCGGACTTGGTCTCGCCTGCGATGGATGCCCTGGTCTGGTCCATCTGCCTTGCCACCTCATCTGACGAGGTGAATATGCCTGACAGAATCTTCTTTGCCTTCCCGTCCTTGTGCTTGGTGATCAGCCATCGTGGACTCTCCGGAATGAAGAATATTACCAGAAGGAACAACAGGTCCGGAATGGTCTCGTAGCCAAGCATCCCCCTCCAGTACTCAGAATTGAATATTCTTGTCCAAAGGTCTGTGGACGTTGAGTTTACATCAGCCTCTTTGAGCACAAAGTAATTGATCAGGTAAGCCATCAGGAAGCCGATTGTGATGGCGAGCTGGTAAAGCGACACAAGAGTTCCCCTTTTCTGCGCCGGGGCGATCTCCGAGATGTAGATCGGAGAGACAATCGAGACTATTCCTATCCCGAATCCGCCGATGATCCTGAAGAACACCAGCTGATTGAAATCCTTGCAAACCGCACATCCTATCGCGGAGACGCTGAACAACAACGCTGAGAAGAGCATTGTCCTCTTCCGTCCATAGTTGTCGGACATCATTCCCGCTATCATCACACCTAGGATCGAACCGATCAGAGCGCAGCCCACGTACCAACCTTCGGCGATTGTGTTCAGCTGGAACTGGTTCTTGACAATTTCTGTCGTTCCGGAGATAACCGCTGTGTCGTAGCCGAAAAGGATTCCTCCGATCGCCGCCACGACGGCTAGGAACACCACCCGGCCCATATTGATGCTTTTGTCCATAGCTTATTGTTTGTCAAAATATTCCATATACCTGTCGTAAAGGTGTCCGGCCTGAAGATAGGCTGACTGCGGGCTCATAAAGTGCGAGAACTCGAAGGTGATGGCCTTGTCGTAGCCGCAGCGGGCGGCCGCCTCCAGCTTCATCCTCAGCTTGTCGAACTTGATCGGAAGGAAGTCTATCGGCATGTCCCGGTCGAAGCTCTCCGCGTTTGTCCAGCACTGCATCCCGTACTTGTCCGCCAGCTTCTTGTTGACCGAGAAGAATGCATCCAGCTCGTCGTAGTCGATGTGACCATCCTGGAAAGCGCATGCGTCGACATATTCGTGGATTCCATCGAAGATTTCGTTCCATTCCTCCTCGTGCTTGTCGATGGTGACTCCCTCCTTAGGGTTTGACCTTGCCGCGCTGACCGCCTTCTTTCCGTCTATCCAAGGGGAGATGAATGTCGGAAGCCCTCCGGAGATCTCCTTGCACATCCTTCCCATCTCGTGGAAAGTCTGGATGCAGTCCTTGGTCTTGCGGCTGATCTCTGTGGAGATGTACCAGCCTGCGAAGCTCTTGTGGTGTCCGTAGGCTTTCCAGACCTCATCGATGACGAACTTGTTGGTCTCCAGTTCGTAGGACATCTCGCCTGTGTCCCAGTACCTTCCGCTGTCGTACAGTCCGAAACGGAACTGCATTCCGTACTTGTCGGCGAGGCTGAGGAAAAGCTCGACCAGATCCACGGACGGCATGTAGCATCCCTTGCCGAGAAGGTACTTGCTCGGGTAGGTGAGGAACTTGCGGTAGCCGCTGCGGATGAGGATCACGGTGTCGATGCCCATCGCCTTCATATACCTGAAATCCAGATCCCACTCCTTGGCTCCCCAGTTCTGGTGCGGAATGTCGTGCGAGATCTCGTCCAGGAACGTCCCGGTGATCGGCAGTGCGTTCCCCCTTGGAACGATCAGTCTGCTGTTGATGCTCTCGTCAGCCTTGAGCCTGAGGTCTTTACCGTTCTTTGGGGCCATTCCCATCGCGTTGGCGGCAATGGGAGCTGTCACAGCGGTCGCGGCGGCGATTCCGGCTTTCTTCAGAAAAGTTCTTCTGTCTGTCATATAATGAGTTGACTATTACTCGCATTTCTCCAGGATCTGCCAGATCTCGAACAGGCCGCGTGGAACGTGGAAGCATCCCTTCCATTTGCCGCCCTTGAGAGGAAGGAGCATCTCGCCTTGGCGGTTGAGGTAGCCGAACCACTCTGGGTGGAGAGGATCCTTGAAGCGAGACCACATATATTCATCAAGCTTTTTGAACCATTCCAGGCATTCCTTGTTACCTGTGAGCTGGTAGCCTTTGATCATTGCGATCGCGGACTCTATGTGAACCCACCAGAGTTTCTGATCCCATTCGAGTTTCTGCTGTGGGACGCCCTTGCTGTCGAGGAAGTAGAAGATTCCGCCATATTCCTTGTCCCATCCTATTTCAATGACGGAGAGGGAGATCTCAACGCACTTGTTGATAAGAGCCTTGTTGTTCCTGCGGATGCCGAGGTTCATCATGAACCATAGGGCCTCAAGGTCGTGGCCGGGATTGATTTCCCTGCCCTCGAAACAGTCGAGCCTTGAGTTGTCGAGCGATGAGACATTCTCCAACATACACCCCAGATCAGGCTGGTAGAACACGTCCAGAACCTCGTGGAGGCACTCGTCGATTGTCTTCTCCAGCAACTCGGGATCGTTGATGATTTCCTCTACCTCCAGAGCCATGTTGCAGATGATCATCGGAAGCGCGAAATCCTTCATCGGACGCGTTCCCGGCACCGCCTTGCACCATTTCCCCTTCGGGTTGCCTCGGCGCTCAAGGATCCTTTTGAATATCCTTCTGGCGATTTCGGCATATTCCTCACTTCCCGTAGCCTTGGCGAGTTGGGCGAATGCCATGCAGGCGAAGGTGTTCGAGAATATACTGTAAGGCTCAACGAGCGGTTTTCCTTCCCGAGTCAGTGAAAAGTAGAAGTCGTAGTCACCGTTGTGTCCATATTTCTTAAGGAACTCCGCGCCTTGGATGGCCGCGTCCAGCCATTCCTGCTTTTTCCCAAGTTTATTACAAAGCATCGAGAACAACCAGACCTCACGTCCTTGAAGCCAGATGAACTTGTCTGTGTCATAGACACTACCGTCTCTGTCAAGGCATGAGAAATAGCCTCCATATTCCTTGTCTATGGAATTGTTCAACCAGAAAGGGAGGACACTGTCCAGAAGCTCTGTCTTGTACTTGTTCGCTAATTTTTTGAAATCCATTTTCTTTATGTATGTTAAATTATTTTATTTCTCTGTGAATGAAGCTGCCACTCCGCCGCCCGGAGCCATCCTGACCTTGAGATTGTCAGCCGATGTGACGGTTTGCGTCTCAATCGTGTAGGCCTGCGGATTGGTCTTGTAGTCGGCGTCGGCCGCATCGGCGTAAACCTTCACCTCGTAAGTCTTCCCGTCCTCAAGGAACGAGAGCGGAACCTCTAACTCCCTTGCGTTCTCGTCGGTCACTCCGCCGAGGAACCACTGGCCGTCCTTCTTTGCCTGACGGGCCACGATGAGGTAGTCTCCCGGCTCGGCCATCAGATACTTGGACCGCTTCCAGTCAACCGCCACGTCCTTGATGAACTGGAACGCGTCCGGGAACCTCATATAATTCTCCGGAAGGTCAGCGGCCATCTGAAGAGGGGAGTACATCGTCAGGTAGAGAGCCAACTGGTTGCAGATCGTGGCGTTCACGTGTGACTTGTTGGTCGGGCAGAGCTTGGACATATCCATCTCGAAGATTCCCGGCGTGTAGTCCATCGGGCCGCCGTTCAGCCTTGTGAACGGAAGGATAGTGACGTGCTGCGGGTGAAGACCTCCGAACGACTGGTACTCCGTGCCTTTGGCGGATTCGTTGCCGATCATATTCGGATATGTCCTGCAGATTCCGGTAGGGCGGACAGCCTCGTGGGCGTTGACCATAATGTGATGGTCGGCGGCCTTGCGGATGGCGTACTGGTAGTGGTTGTTCATCCACTGGCCGTAGTGATGCTCTCCGCGAGGGAAGATCTGGCCGACATAGCCGGACTTCACGGCATCGTAGCCGTACTTGTTCATCAGGTCGTAGGCCGCGTCGATGTGACGTTCGTAATTCCTTACCGACGAGGAGGTCTCGTGGTGCATCATAAGCTTCACGCCCTTAGAGTGGGCATATTCATTAAGTCCCTTGATGTCGAAATCGGGGTACGGGGTGACGAAGTCATAGACAAAGTCCTTTGAGAAGCTTTCCCAGTCCTCCCAGCCGATGTTCCAGCCCTCGACAAGGACCTCGTCGAAGCCGTTGGCGGCGGCGAAGTCGATGTAGCGGCGCACGTTCTCCGTGTTGGCGCTGTGCTTCTCGGAATGAGGCAATTTGGCGTAGTCCACCGTGTTGAGATCCACAGGGCGGACATCCCCGGTGTAGGACCAGGTTCCCTTACCGCTTATCATTTCCCACCACACTCCGATGTATTTCACTGGTTTGATCCAACTGACATCCTCGATGGCGCAAGGCTCGTTGAGGTTCAGCACAAGCCTGGACTCCAGCTGTTTGCAGGCATCGTCCGTGACTTGGATCGTTCTCCAAGGTGACTTCGCCGGAGTCTGGATCGTGCCTTTTCCTCCGGTCGCGTCAGGAGTCAGGGATGCCTTGAAAGTAAGCGTCTTCGGATTGATCTCCAGATGCATGCAAGCGTAGTCCAGAAGCGCCGCCTCGTGAATATTCACGTAGATTCCGTCGTCCGTCTTCATCTGAAGCGAGGTCTGCACCGCATTCGTCGAATATGGATAGTGGTACGGGTTCGGCAGCAGCTGCGCCGGCAGCAGGGAAGGGATCTCCGACAGGCGGGACTTGGTATATTCATACTCCTGCGTGTCGAAGTCGCCCGGAATCCACCAGGCGGTGTAGTCGCCGGCCATCGCGAACTCTGTCAGCTCGTCGTTGATGATGAAATATTCCGGCCAGTCCATCGCCCCGAACTCGTAGCGGAAACCCAGTCCGTCGTCGAAGAGACGGAAGCGGATTGTCATCAGCCTTTCGGTAGGCTTGTGTTTCAGATTGACAGCCAGCTCGTTGTAATGGTCGCGGATAGAGTCTTCCTCGCCCCACACCGGATGCCAGGTCTCGTCGTGGGAGCAAGTGTCGGCGCTCACGATTTCAAAATCCTTGTAGAAATCAATCTGCGGATGCTTGTCCTCCTTGGTCACCTCCGTCCCGTTCACCTTGATCTCCGACACGTTGAGGTCGCCCCTCAGCAAAAATCCCAACCGGCTGTCCAGCACCACCTTGCTTCCTTTGTAGTCCAATGAGTATGACGGCATCCCTTCCGCCGACATCCCGAACCTCATCTCCAGATTCCCGTCCGGAGACAGAAGTGTCCTCTCCGCCAGCATCTTGGATCCGCAGGCACTCTCATTACTCCCGCCGGAGCATCCGCCCGCCACCGCCACCGCAAGCGTCATCGCCGTCCCCAGCATCGCTGAAATGATATTGTTCAATCTTTGCATATTGTTGTTATTGTTTTGTTATCTGTTCATTATAAAGCAAGTTGTCATCCAGAGTGCAAATGATCCAATTATGGATAAAAAGACAAGCCAACCTTTTAAGGTACTATGTTTTTCATCCTTATGATTATCTATAATGTTTTGATATCTGTCCTCATCTGTCCCCCAAAAAGTACCAGACATAATGATGATTGCTGAAATCCAGTATATCCATTTTGAATTCCACTTCATATCAAATATCATAAGAACTATAGCAATTAGCGTATGAACGATAAAACTTATCGCCGAGAAAAAAATTGCATTGGCAAAATAACAAGGGTCATTAGCCTTTAATGTTTCTTTATAAAACTTACTGATTTTATATATGTAGTATTCGTATACTCTTTTTAGCATTGTAGTATATTATTAGTAGTCAGTTATATAAAAGTACGGAGAAATTCTACCTGTTGTTGTGTCTATTTGCTGAAGAATCATATTTGTGTACGAGTCGAACAATGTGCTGCCACCCAATGACCAAATTAATGATGTGACTGGGCCAATCTCAGGTATAAATCCAACAACACCGAAAGTTAAATCTAAAGCTGTATGTACTTGATTATTTAAGTTTTCCGCTTCCGATAATTGAGTAACGGAGATGCCTAAGTCTATTATTCCTAGAGTGTTTCCGGAAGCTCCTAATCTCCGCCCTAAAGTGGATACTTTTTTCCTCCTGATAAATTGATTGCTACCTCTTGCGCTTTTGTGGATTTGAAAATCAAATTCGTGTTTACTGTTCAGTATATGATATGCCTTTGGACTATTCTTCATAGAACCTCCCAAAATACTCAAAATTGATGATGAGATGGATAAAGGATAAAAACTACTGTTTATTCCACTTGTAATCTGCGATGCGGCAAGAACCTGATTGCCGGCGGCATCGGTGTAACCATTCCGATCCATAATGGATTGGCGCATTGACCAATAATGTCCGTCAGGATCATACATTTGATTTAAAAGCCTTTGATATTGGCGGCGAGATAAGTATATGGTTTCCTGAGATCCATCATTTATTACGTACATATGGTTACCAGCCACATAAGTTGTCAGCCCAAATGGATCCACATAATTGATAGGGTCGCTCATACAATAAGTGTATGGACTGATTGACGGATATTTTGAAGCCAATGGATCAGGTGTTGTCCAACAGGAAGTAAACGGAATAAAGAACCGTGGGCCAAAGTCATTGGCCAAGATGTCCATCGGATTGATGTCAAAGCTGGTCAAAAAATCGTCATACTCTTTTTTCCCGGCGAATCTATGGCTGTTCAATGCGGATTTCTCAGTTGCAAGGAAATCGAGTCTTGTTCCGTATGGAAGAAAATGGTTATATTCTATTATAGGATTTCCGGTATTGTCATTAAGACAATATACGGACCGAATGCTTCCAATATGATCTTTGACAAACCACAAATCAGACATCTTTGAAAGGTCGTTGTCATTAATAACTATAACCCCATCTCTGAATGATATATTTGAGAGCGAAGAACTGTTTTCGGATTCCATTCGTTCATATACAAAATTCCCCAACTTCAACTTCTCCTTAGTGAGGTCGCTCACCCTTGTCTTTGTTCCATCCGAAAGATAGGTGAATGTTTGATGTCCAGTTATATAAGGAAGGTTTAGTATGTTGTATTTAATTTCTGTGGATCCTGCTACGACAGTCATATTCCCATTTTTGTCATAACTGAAATTTAACGGCCTCATAGGATCGGAACCATAATTATTGTAAATACTTGTGTTCCCATTCGAGAGCCGGTTACCGGTGTAGCCATATAGCATCTGATAAGAATAAGTGCCTATTTCTGAACCACTACTTCTTGTCGTCCTCGTTATATTGCCATTCAAATCATATTTAATGTCTTTTTCTGTTCCGATGCCAATGTCCATACCTGATGCATGGCGTTTACTCCCTATTAGTCTACCAATGTTATCATAAGTGTATGTGCACTGCATAGGTGAAAGGTTTTGTGTCCTTACGGAGGTCATTGAAAGTTTTCCGTCATATCTTGGACTTGCGATGGCTCCCGGATTTGTATAATATAACTCTTCGGTAAAAAGACTATCTGCGTGTTCGGCTGATATGATTATCCTGCTTAGCCGGCCCAGCAAGGATCTCTCATAAGATTCTTCTAGCAACGGCATTGTTGCGTCAGCTTTATTTACGACCTTATTTACCAATAGACCATTCCAATCATACGAATATTGTACCTTGGCAAGGTCATTGCCATTAAGAACCCTATTATACGACAATAATCTTCCGCGTTTATCATATGTGTTTGTTGTAAGCATGGAATCGGTATGCTCTTGCGGTGTGGTATGCATCTCCATTATATTCAGGATGTTCCCGGCAAAATCGTATTTTATGGAATATCTGGAAATCCACCCGTCATCGGTCTTTTCCGCTTTTTGAATCATTCGACCTTTTTTGTTATACCAATAGGCTCGTTCTACATATCTGGATGATGTATTTAATTCTCTGGGGCTGTACGGTACACCATAATTTGGCGCTTCCCAAACTTTTTCATAGGACAAAAGTCCTTTACATCTTTCATAAGATATGTCTTCATTGCTTGCTATCCCTTCAATAGGTTGGAAAGACAGATTAGAGTAGTTGTTTGTGTTGCCTATGGAATAGTATGAGAATAATCTAATAGTTTTGGCTTTAGATACTATGTTTGATATAGAGCGATTGCTTGCAAGACTTGATCTTATGATGGAAATATCGGGGGAAGAGCATACCCCTTCCTCAGTAATGCGATTAAGTTTGTCATATTTATAGTATTTTCCCTTATTGAGCTCAGCAAGATTGCTATCGTCCATATAGACCATACGTCCACTAAGGTCGTATGCGAATCTCTTAATTCCGGCTCCCGGAGTGTGACTTTCTGTCATCCGTCCTTTCCCATCGTATTGCCAAGTGAAGCAACTGTCTTGTACGAAAGTACCGTTGAAAGGCATTCCTTTCCCGTTGTAAAGCCCGCTGCTTCCTATCGGTTGGATGACACAGACCACGGAATCCCTAAGGTCGTAGATGCGATAGGTGTCGTGGCGGATTCCCTCATTGAGCCTTCGCTCAAGAACTAACCGACCTGCGGCGTCCGTGAATGTTTGGGTGGTATCGTTGTCCTCACTGATGACTGTCGTCTTAGAGAGAGTCCCTTCTTGATATTTTCCTGTGCAGGCTACTGATGGGTAATCTGAAGTTGATGCCGGATAATCGTACCTGAAAGTGAAAATGCTATCTGACGAGTCGTTAAGTGAATATGAGAAATGAATTTTTTTATTTGATGTCTGGTATATGTTGCCAGGTTTTTGTTCTGTCAGTGGACGTCCGCTTGATCCATTCTCAAAGGTCCTTTCCATAAAAGGCCTTTGGGTGGAATATTTATTGAGGTACCATTGCCGTTGATTTATAACTGAATTATTGTCAGAAGACCATATCCCCACTTTTCGTGGATATGGTAGATATGACTTTGAATCAGGTCTGAACATAGAATCGTACTCAATATTGGTTATAAGGTCATCTCCATTCCCTGACTTTGATTCGGAAATGGTTTGGAATAGATATCCTAGCCCGTTATAGAATTCGGATTCTCCGACCATAACGCTGTCGCCTTCTGATAGATGTCTCAGAATTGTTTTTCTGTTTTGAGACGATCCTCCTTCAGACCAGAGATGGGTATCGTATGAGACAACAAGACTACTGTCTGAATCTCTTACGCCAGTTAACTTTCCTTTGTCATTGTACTCGTATCGTGTTATTTGACCTGTCGGATCTTTAATGGATGTCAACCCAATAAGATCTTTCCAAGTATACTCCGTTTTACCTTCCTCGCTGTTTACCGTTTTACGTATAATATATTTTCCGGTGTTGTCCCAGTCATATTTTATGTATGCATCACCGGGCATATCCACTTTGGTAGGACGTAGAAGAGAATCATAGGTAACGGCTGTTGTCTCAACCTTACTATTCGCATTTGAAGGGGAGTCAGAAGAAGGAATGTCGATGATGTATTCTGTGAGGCTTACTGGGGAGAGAACTTCCATCTCAGGCTGATACCCAAAGTGGAATCTTCCTGTATATAGTGTACTGTCATTCTCTCTTATACGGGTTATCACATCTGAAACGGCGGCTTTTAGAGTACAGGCATCACTTGCGGTCGGATTTGAGGAACAATAAACATACTCGGTTGTCCTATACTTGTCTACTGTGCCACTGCTCTCGCTGAGCAATTGTCCGGTCTGTCTGTCATACGTATAATGGGTATTGAAAGACATCTTGGAGGTAGCTCCATAAGATGGTTCGTAATGAGTCTCATCAATGTCGGACAATTTCGGATAGAACCTGTTCTGAAAGAAACTCAACCATCCTATCATCATATTGAAGAACCGGTACTCGCTCAGGCCAGCCAGAGTGGTATAACCATAAGTTGTCTTTTTCCGGATTTGTCCTGTGCTGTTATATTCTTCTATACTCTTGATTTTCCCTCTGAAATCACTGAAAATTTGTTCAGGAGAAACAAGTTTTGGCATCAGACTGACACCCTCGTCTGTTGCAGACACATCAGTTGTTTCGGGAGACGTGTTGGCATCCATCCAATGATGCTGTCAAGCTGGGTGTATTTCATCACTACGAATATGATGTCGTACTC
>OQVT01003460.1_pt1 | contig 10135 bp, 7 predicted proteins | sample 1691561 | NCBI WGS metagenome assembly OQVT01 (sample SAMN03418260, study PRJEB22391) | human gut metagenome | biome: human-gut; feature: organic feature; material: feces | host: Homo sapiens | place: Tanzania | collected 2013-01
ATCAAAGCTGTAAGAACATTGGCTGTGTTTGATGACAAACTTTGGATAGGTACACCGATCTTCGCACCTTCGAGATCATCCACCCCGGAAATCACCTTATCCGGCGTCTGATCCGCTTTCTTTTGTCCGCATGCAATTAGCGTCAGCAGCATCAAAGCTGTAAGAAGTATCACTGCAAGGGAGCGTTTCCTTGTTTGCATTTTTCTCATAATATATTCCTTTCTGGATCATCGATTTCTTTCTGGAATCCTATAATCCGCCAAATTACTTTCTATTCTACAATATTTCATCAATTATTGAAAGTATTATTATACTATTTTTCTGCCAAAAATTGCATAAAAATACAACTTAAGACCGATGTTTTTCGTAATGTTAAGTTACTCCCTTGAAAGCCAGCGGAAAATCATATAAAATTAAAACAGATTATTCAAAAGAATTGTAAGATACTTACTAAGATACACAAGAAACGAGGAAACTTCTATGAACTATGATGAAACACTATTTAAAGCCAAGGCCAACCAGAAGGCACGTCGTATCTGGCTGATCTTCGGTCTGCTTCTGACCGCAAACTACGGTGCAGATGTCAGCAACGGACTTTATCCGGTCAATGAGTATATCATTTTTATACTTCTGTGCTGGATTCCGTTTATTGCCGGAGATATTTTGTTAAAAGTCAAAGGAAAAGATACCGATCTCTATCGTCATGATCTGTTTATCGGTTATGGAATCTTTTATACCTTCCTGATTTTCACAACAGATTCACCGATCGCATTCACTTATATTCTTCCAGTGACCAGTCTTCTTGTATTATATAAGAACAGACGCTTTATGATCAATTGTGGAATCGCCAACATCATCAGTGTTCTTGCAAGTGCCCTCTATCACGGACTGGTACTCGGTCAGACAAGTGCTTCCGACATGAAGAATTATCAGTTACAGATTGCCTGCCTGATTCTCTGCTATGTATGCTACGTCATGTCCATCCGCCATCTTGTCGAATCAGACGGAGCTTTGACAGACAGTATCAAAGCGGATTTAAAACGCGTTGTCACAACCGTTGAAACGGTAAAGACTGCAAGTAACACGATCATGGACGGAATTACCGTTGTCCGCGAGATTGCAACCGAGAACAAACACGGTTCCGATGTTGTCGTACACGGAATGAATGAACTGACAGAACACAATGGTGAATTATTTGACCAGACAGAATCTTCAAAGGATATGACAACGGATATCAGTGCTCAGGTACAGCATGTGGCAGCGATGATCAATGAGATGGTGGAACTTACCGCGGAATCCGTCAAACACGCACAGACAAGTTCCGGAGATCTCGACTCCCTTGTCACAACAACCGGAACGATGGTCAAACTCTCTTCCGAGGTAGAGCAGGTACTCGTTGCATTCAAGGAGGAATTTGAAACCGTAAAGAATCAGACGAGCACAATTGAAGATATCAATGATCAGACGAACCTTCTGGCTCTCAATGCCTCCATTGAGGCAGCACGTGCAGGAGAAGCCGGCAAAGGTTTTGCAGTCGTTGCCGAGCAGATTCGCAAACTAAGTGCAGAGACGCAGTCTTCTTCCGGTCAGATTCAGGAAGCTCTCATGCGTCTTGATGAGACAACTGCCAAGATGACCTCTTCCATTGAACAGACCTTACAGTTAATTCAGCTTACACTTGAAAAAGTTACACAGACTGGTAAAAATGTCAGCAAGATCAACGAGGATTCCTCTCAGCTTGGTGAACATATTCATGTTATCGACTCAGCTATGAAAGAAGTTGAATCTTCAAATATTCAGTTAGTCAGCAATATGGAGCATGTATCCCAGATTGTAGAAACCATGACAGGCTGCATCGCTGATTCAGATGAGATCAGCCGCAGAATGCTTGGCAAATACAATGAAAGTGCTACTAACATCAATCAGATTGAGGATACGATCGCATCGCTGATGTGTGAGCTTGGAATCGGCGGCTTCATGGGACTTGAAGATATCGAAGCCGGAATGAAAGTAAAGGTAACGGTCAACAAACCTATGGGAAATGATTATTTCCACGGAGAAATTGTTTCCTGCGAAGATACCGGATTTACAGTGGTTCTTCCAGAGACCTCAACAAGAGAAACACTTTCCAATTGTGACATTCAGGCAACGGTTGGAAACGTACTCTATTGTTGGGAGAAAATAACACTTACGCCTACCCACGTCGGTCGTACGGATGCATTTGCAGTGCGCATTAATTCACGTCCGATCATTCGCAACCGTCGAAAATATCCGCGCCTTGATATGAGTAATCCATGTACCATTACATTAAAAGATTCCGGACAGAAATATTCCGGACGCCTGGATAATATCAGTGCAAACGGTTTTGCTTTGATCACCTATGATTCTTCCTTCATGGATAACAAAGGAAAGGATATTACGATCCAGATTGAGAATTTTGCACTTCCGCAACATTCCACACTGGACGGACGCATCATCCGCTGTTCCAGCAATAATGGCACCTATCTGGTTGGATGCCAGCTACCGGAAGATAATTACGATATCAAAGTATATGTTGAGAATTGTCAGAAACAGGGCAAGAAAGCATTCCACTAATATAAAATCAACCCTCTCATATATTAATATATGGGAGGGTTTCCTTTTTACGCTTCTTTTTCTTTTGGAAGAATGATATTCAAAAGGATCGCAACAAGTGCCGCCGGCACAATTCCGGATCCGCCGAATACAAGCTGCACAAGCTGCGGTGCATTGGCAAGAATACCAGGATTTGATCCCATTCCGTATCCAACACCGAGTGCCACAGAAACGATCGACAGATTTCTGGCATTTAACGGATTTTTGGTAATCAGCTGAATACCACTGATAACAATCGATGAAAACATCATGACCGCGGCTCCGCCAAGAACCGATTGCGGCATAATGGAGATCAATGCTGCAAGCTTCGGACATAGTCCGCACAGAATCAAAAAGATTGCTCCCGTTGACAATGCGAACAGATTGACGACCTTCGTCATCGTAACAAGACCGACATTCTGGCTGAATGAAGTATTTGGCAGTACACCGAATAATGCAGCGAACGAAGATCCAAGTCCATCACACATAACTCCACCGGAAAGCTCCTTATCCGTTGCCTCTCTTCCGAGTCCGCCTTCCATTACGCCGGAAATATCCCCTACCGTCTCAACCGCAGTGACAATAAACATAATAAGAACCGGAAGTATGGCTCTCAGATCAAAAACAGGTTTCACCGGCATAAATTTTGGAATTTCAAACCAGGAAGCATCTAAAACCTTGTCCCAGTTTAGAACCCACGCTTTCGTATATTCCACACCATCGGCATTAACCCCTGTTGTAGGTAAAACAATTCCCATGAGAAATGCAGCTATGTATCCGAAAACAATGCCGAGTAAAATGGATGAGGAACTGAAAAATCCCTTTGTAAAATGTTTAAAGAATAAAATAACAGCAAGTACAAACAACGCCAGTAACAGATTTTCCATCGAGCCGAAATCCGCTGCATTATTTCCGCCACCAAATGAATTGATTCCAACGGAAATCAGGCTAAGTCCGATCGACATAACCACCGTACCGGTTACAACTGCAGGGAAAAACCGGCGCAGCGGCTTTAAGAAAAATCCTAAAACCGTCTCAAACAATCCGCCGATTATCGAGGCTCCCATGATTGCTCCATAGGCAAGGACGCCTCCTCCCATCGATGTTGCAACACTGTTAAACACACCGATAAATCCGGAAGATGTGCCCATGATGATCGGAACGCGGCCTCCTACCGGTCCAATGGTAAAAAGCTGTACAAGTGTAACAATGCCGGCAATCAGCATTGCATTCTGCAGCAGGGAAAGCTGTAAATCGGCAAACTCTCCTCCCGCCAGTCCGCATGTGCCTGTAATAATAAGAAGCGGTGTCAGGTTTCCGACGAACATGGCCAGCACATGCTGGAGTCCGAGTGGAATCGCCTGTGACAAAGGCATTTTCCCTTCCATCTGGAAGGCAGTATCCGATAACTTTAAAATCTTTTTCATATGTGTTCTCCTCATAGCTGTTTATTTTCAGGCATAGACATAAGAATCTTTTCCGGAGTAATCGGAAGTTCCCTGTGCCATACGCCGGTTGCACGATAAATTGCATGGGCAATTGCCGGTGCCGGAGTATTGATTACAATTTCTCCGAGTGATTTTGCTCCAAACGGTCCCGTCTCTTCGTAACTGTTCTCAAATTCGACATGAATTTGTCCCATATCCAGTCGGGTCGGTATCTTATACTGCATGAAATTCGTCTCATTCAGTCGACCGTTTCGGTCATAAGTTACATTTTCAAACAAGGTGTGGCCGATGCCCTGCACAATTCCACCCTCTACCTGAACCCTTGCCAAAGCCGGATTGATTGCAATACCGCAGTCGGCAACTGCAGTATAATTTAAAATTTTTGTTTCACCGGTAAAACGATCCAGTTCGATTTCCACCATTCCGACCATATAGGGCGGCGGCGATACCGGAGAAGAATGCGTTGCTGTGGCAACTGCCGCAATATTGTTTGAGACCTGATCCTTCACACTGATTTTTTCAAGTGAAACCGTCTGCCCCGTATGCACATTGCGTGCCTGTCTGTTCTCATATATCATTTCATCCGGATTGCAGTCAAGAATTCCGGCAGCGATCGCACAAAGCTTCTCTTTCAATTCCGCACATGCAATCTCTACGGCTTTACCTGTAACATAGGTTGTGGAAGATGCATAAGAACCGGAATCATAAGGCGACGCATCCGTATCGGCGCCGAATACCGCAACATCCTCAACCGGACATTCCATGCATTCCGCAACCATCTGTGCAAGAATCGTATCGCACCCGGTTCCCATGTCTGCAGCACCAATGATCAGGTTAAAGGTTCCGTCATCCGCAAGTTTGATCGTTGCCGATCCAACATCCACATTCGAAATACCCGATCCCTGCATTGCCATCGCAACACCGGCAGCTCTGACTTTTCCGTTTCCCATATCCCGTACCGGATATTTTTCATCCCAGTGAAACAATTCTTTACATTTTTTCATGCACCGGTCAAGAGCACAGGCATTTGCAGTCTCGCCAAAATAAGCAGGCATCTTCATGCCTTCGCGAACCATATTCTGTTCACGGATAACCGTAGGGTCTATTCCGAGTTGTTCCGCCAGTTCATTCACGCAGGTTTCCACAGCAAAAATGCCCTGCGTCGCCCCATATCCGCGATAAGCTCCGGCCGCCATCGTGTTTGTATAAACCACATCATATGCAAAACGATGCGCTTCAAGTCCTCCGGTATAAAGCGGAATCGATTTATGTCCGCTCAATCCTACGGTTGTCGGTCCGTGTTCACCGTAAGCACCGGAATTGGAAAGCGTATACAGATCCAGTCCGCGGATATGTCCGTCCCGGTCGGCACCAAGGCGTACGCGTACTTCCATCTCATGCCGCGGAGATCCTGCAGTCATAGCCTCTTCTCTGGTAAAAATAAGTTTTGCCGGTCTGCCTGTTTTCATGGTGACAAACGCAGGATATACTTCACTGACCGCTGTCTGTTTTGCTCCGAATCCACCGCCGATACGCGGCTTTTCCACACGTATCATGCTTTTTTTAATTCCCAATGCATTCGATAAGATTCGTCTTACGTGAAAAACGATCTGGGTTGATGAGATCACATGCAGTCTGCCATACCGGTCAAAGCTCGTATATGTGCGGAATGTTTCCATCATCGCCTGACTGAATGCGCGCATATGGTAGGTGTGATCAAGCACCTCGTCACAATCAGCCAGAACGGCATCAACGTCTCCGTTTCCATCGATTTCGGAGGCAACCAGATTCCGTTTGGAATCACCTCCCACCTCGACAGGCGGAAACCAGTCCTCTTCCGGATGAACGAGTACTTCATTGTCTTTTGCCTTATGAAAATCCAAAACAGGCTCCAACTCACGATAGGTTACCTTGATCAGTTTCATTGCCTTTAAAGCGGCCTTCTCATCTTCCGCTGCAATAATTGCAACCACATCCCCGACAAACCGCACGTGGCGGTCTATGATCAGACGGTCATACGGGGAAGGTTCCGGATACGTCTGCCCGGCGATCGCAAAACGATGATTCGGAACATCTTTCCAGGTGTAGATTGCTACAACCCCGGGTACCTTTTGTGCAACAGAGATCTGGACATCTTCGACAATTGCGTTTGCCTTCGTACTTCTTAGAAGTTTCACGGTCAGCGCATCACCTGTGATATCGTCCACATAAACCGGTTTCCCTAAAAGAAGCTGCATCGCATCTTTTTTGGGAATCGACTTGTGAACTGCCTGATATTCTTTATGCTCCATGACTGCCTCCTTTGTTCTTCTGCTTCCTGCTGTCCAGATAGTTGCGGATGCCACGGAGCTGTCCCTCATATCCCGTGCATCTGCACAGATTTCCTGCAAGAAATGCCCGGATTTCATCGTCGGTCGGATCCGGATTCTCGCGCAGCAGCGCAATCGTGTTCATGACAAATCCCGGATTGCAAAATCCACATTGATCCGCTCCCTGCGCTGCGATATAAGTAACAAATTCCGCCGCTTCCTCCTGCAAGCCTTCCAGCGTTTGTACAGCATGTCCATCCGCTCTTGCAGCAAGAATGGAACAGGACAGAACCGGTACTTCATCCATCAGGACTGTGCACAGTCCGCAGTTGGCAGTCTCGCAGCCGCGTTTCACACTATAGCAGCCATGCTGCCTCAAAAAATCGATCAGAAGAAGATCCGGTTCAATCTGTTGCTTAATCGCTTTGTTATTAACATGAATACAGACTTCCATCACTGTGCCTCCTTTATGGTATCAAACAATCGTTTACAAAGTACGCCGATCAGACGAGACCGGTAATCAGCATGAGCACGGATGTTGCTGCCGGTAGGAATCCGTTCTGCCGCATATTTTGCAAAGGCTGCAATCGAATCATCCGACAATCCATCGGAAAACAGATGCTCTTCATCCGTCAAAAGCATCGCTTTTTGAGGTCTTGCACCTGCAGCAAAACGATACTCTCCATCCACCACAGAAGCTGCACATGCGATTACAGGGAAATCCGTACTCTGGTTACGAACCGAGGCATAAGCAAATGTCCCCCGGCTTTTCTTAACAATCAGGCGGACCAGAATATCACGATCCGGCATCATTTCCACAAAATCACGAAGGGGAATGCGTCCGGAATGAAACAACTCGACCTCCGCATCCATAACAAGAAAAACCGTCAATACATCCGAGAATCCGAATCTGCCCCAGATACTGCCTCCAATGGTCGCGACATTACGGAATTGTACACCAACAATGTCCTTTAATGCATTCCGGACAGCTCCCTGCGTAGCATGATTTAAGCCTTTATGCATTTCCAGTTTACGAAGCGGCACCATGGCACCGATCAAAAACTCATCCTCAGTCTCTTCAATCGTATCTAATCCGAGCCCGCACAAATCGATTGCTGTCGGGATCAGACGATTCTGCATTTTCATCCAGAGCATACCGCCAATAATATGGCTGCTTTTCTTCTGGTTCAGCTCATATGCTTCTTCAAGGCTCTTTGGACGGACATAATTTTGAATAGTTATCATAAGCGCTCCTTCTTATATCATTTTAGCCATCACTTATTCAACATTATAATAAAAATACTTGCGTATGAAAAGATGCTTTGCTACAATACCGTTGTATTATTAAAAACACAACGAGAGGTGAACTATGAAAACCAAAATTCAAAAACAATTAACCCGATACGTATCACTCCTGCTCGCTGTTTTACTTCTGTTTGTAAACAGCGGTTGCGGAACTTCTTCCACGATGCCGATTCAAAACAATACCGAAACAACATCCGTGGAGGACGTAAATCCATCGACCCAGGACACGACATCCACCGATCTGTCTGAGACAGCTTATCCTGTCACGGTAACGGATCAGGCCGGACGTGAGGTGACTTTTACAAAAGAACCGGAAAAAATTGTCAGTGGCTACTACATTCCTTCAAGTCTTCTGATTGCTCTTGGGCTGAGTGACAAAGTGACAGGTATTGAAGCAAAGGCAGATACGCGTCCGATCTATAAGATGGCTGCTCCGGGATTTCTTGAGCTGCCAAACGTAGGTACTGCAAAAGAGTTCAATCTGGAAACATGTGCATCTTTAAACCCGGATCTTGTTATTCTGCCTTTAAAATTAAAAGATGCCGCCCAGAGTCTTTCCGAGCTCAATATTCCTGTATTGCTTGTCAATCCTGAAAATCAGGAACAGCTGGAGGAAATGATCACATTGATCGCTACTGTAACAAACACAAAAGCAAAGGCGGATGAACTGATTTCATATATCAATGAACAAAGTGATATGCTCGCTTCAAAACTTGCTTCCGTTGATAAACCTACCGTATATCTGGCCGGCAATTCTTCTCTTCTTTCCACAGCCGGACCATCCATGTACCAGTCCCAAATGATGGAACTGGCCGGTGCCGTAAATGCAGCGCATGTTCGTTACGCCCGACCACATGAGAAAGCCATCGACCAGCGAGTTGCCGATCATGCAGGAGCGGTCAAAATGACTGTCGTACACCGCCTCCGCACGCTCCGGAACGATAGCGCCCCAATCGGCGGGGACGAAACGCAGAATATACCGTGGAAGATGTTTTAAATGATCCGAATCTGAAAAACTGCACTGCGGTAAAAAACAAGCAGGTTTATGCCATTCCCGGAGAGATTGAGGCATTAGACAGCCCGGTTCCGGCCAGTATTCTTGCAAGCATATGGCTTGCCGGAATCCTTCATCCGGATCAGATTTCTGCCGATACCTACACAACGGAATCCGACAACTATTATGGAAAGTTCTATGATATCGAAAGTCAAAACTAATCTCTATATCATCATCGGAAGCATTCTGTTACTGCTCCTTACCATCGCTTCCCTTTTTATCGGTAAATATCCCCTGACACTTTCGGGGATTCTTTCCGGGGATCCGATGCAATGGAACGTTTTTCTCACATTGCGCGCAAGCCGTGCCGTAATCGGTGCTTCCGGCGGATTTGTTCTGGGAGTTGCAGGCTTTGTCTATCAGACAATTTTCAGGAATCCGCTTGCTTCTCCGGATATCATCGGTGTATCTTCCGGTGCCAGCGCGGGTGCCGCTTTTGGTATCCTGTTTTTATCCGGAACATTTGCAATTACAGCCTCTGCTTTTGCAGGGGCTGTTTGTTGTGTAGTTTTTGCCCTTTCTCTCTCCTCATTGACGGAAGATAAAGACGGCAAAAGCATTGTGCTTGCCGGTATTGCCGTACACAGCCTCGCGCAGACGATTCTGATCGTCCTGAAATTACTTGCAGATCCCGAAAAGCAGCTTGCTTCCATCGAATACTGGATTATGGGAAGCCTGAACGGAATCAGTCTTTATTCCATCCGCTTTAATATCGTTTTATGCATCATTTGCATCATCTGCCTGTTTCTGTTATATCGTCAGATTATTTTACTATCCCTCGACGATCATGAAGGACGCATGCTCGGCGTCGACGTCCGGCGAATGCGCCTTCTCGTTCTGATCATTGCCACTCTTGCAACCGCCAGCGTCATCAGTATGACCGGACTGATCAGTTTTATCGCTCTATTAGCCCCCCATGGTGCACGAATGCTGCTCAAAAGCAATCGAATCTCTACCATGCTGATCAGCGGACTCATCGGCGGGTGTCTGCTCACACTTGGCGATATTCTGGCTCGAAGCATCGCTTCCACAGAATTGCCGGTAAGTATTTTTACAAGTCTGATTGGGGCACCCGTGTTGATTTATCTTTGTTTAAGGAGGAAATCCTCATGAACGAACTGACCGTAAAAAACATCATATGCGGATATCAAAAGAAAACTGTTCTGAATGATATCTGTTTTTCCGTCCCCGGCGGAACCATCGCCGGAATCCTCGGTTGCAACGGATGTGGTAAAACGACTTTACTGAAAGCAATTGCCGGTCTTCTTCCGCACAAGGGAGAATGTCAGTTTAACGATCAAATTCTCGAAGCACTGACCGCAAGGGAACGCGCCCTTTGCTGCGGATATATTCCACAGCAAAACAGTATTTCCATAGATCTGCCAGCTGTCTTTCAGCTCCCCCTT
>OQVT01003461.1_pt1 | contig 10132 bp, 8 predicted proteins | sample 1691561 | NCBI WGS metagenome assembly OQVT01 (sample SAMN03418260, study PRJEB22391) | human gut metagenome | biome: human-gut; feature: organic feature; material: feces | host: Homo sapiens | place: Tanzania | collected 2013-01
TTCGACGAGACTGATCCTACTGCTCAGCTCGCTGCTCTCTACGCTGCTCCTTTCGAGGCTGTTATCAACGTTGCTTCTGACGCTGATGAGCTGGAGATTGTTCTCAACGACACACCTTCAGGCATCACCAACATCAACGCAACCAAGGCTAACGCCGCTGGTAACGTCTACACCGTTGAAGGTGTTCAGGTAAGCAACAAGGGTACCAAAGCCCTGAAGCCCGGCCTCTACATCGTGAACGGCAAGAAGGTGGTAGTGAAGTAAAGATGAGGTGAAAATCTTAACAAAGAAAATTTGATTTAACTTTAACCATAAAGCTCCTGGCGTCTGGGTCTCTCCCTCTTGTCAGGAGCTTTTTTTATCTTCTCTTGTCCGATTGTTTTGTTTTTTTTACCTCTTGTCCAATTGTTTTGTTTTGAGCAGACGAGCGAAAAGGTTAGACAATAATAATGAGTTGGAAAAGTAGCGATTTAAAAAAAATATGCAAAAAGTAAGCAAATAATTTGCATAGTCAAAAAAATATCCGTAACTTTGCACTCGCTTTTGAAACATAAGCACACGGAGATCCGCTAGCTCAGCTGGTAGAGCACAACACTTTTAATGTTGGGGTCATGGGTTCGAGCCCCATGCGGATCACCAAACAAAAAGAGGATACTAATTTTTAGTATCCTCTTTTTTGCGTAATACTCCTCTATTGTTTACCTTTTCTTGCCATGGCAGAACCAAAGCAGGCTTTGTTTCTGCTCATCTGGCTTATCGAAAAGGCTTTCTTATTTGTCGTCTTTTTTCTCCTCTATCTTGGCATTGTCCTCAATGTCGAGATGTTCTTTCGTGACATAACGTTGCCAGTAGGCCATGAGGAGGGTGGTGAGGGGCAAGGCTACGATGAGGCCGATGAAGCCGAGGATGGCACCCCACACAGAGAGGGAGAGAAGTAAGATGGCGGGGTTGAGGCCCATGGCCTTGCCCATGATCTTGGGCGTCACAACCATGTCGGTGATGATCTGCACCACGGCAAAGACAAGGAACGCCATGCCAAACACATACCAGAAGTTTTGATCCGTGTCGGCGGCCTTGAGCATGGCAAGGAACGCCGTGGGGATGAGGGCAAAGGTGTGGAGGTAAGGCACAAGGTCCATGATGCCTATGAGGATGCCGAGGCCTATGGCCATGGGGAAGTCGATGATGCTGAAGCCGATGCAGAACATTATGCCCATGCACAACGCCACCAGACCTTGACCACGGATGTAGTTGTTCATCTCGCGCTTGACGTCGCTCATGAGCACATGCCAGAAGGGACGGTTCTTCTTGGGGAAGATTTTTATCCAGTTGTCAGTGAGATACTCATAGTCGAGCAAGATGAAGAACATGTAGAGCAACACGATGCAGGATCCTATGATGCTGAGCACAATGTTGGCAGTCTGGCTGAGCAGGGTGAAGAGCTTGGGCATGGAGGCTTTCACCGCGTCGCTGAAGTCTTTGCTGTGGAAGAACTGCTCCAGCTCGCGTTGGTTCTCGCGTGCCCACTCTCTGATGAGTTGTGTGAGGTTATTGGTGTGGGTGGTCTGCTGCACCCACCGGGCGAGCACGTCGCCAAGCTTCTGAAACTGCTCTATCATGGGCGGAATGATGAGGTAGACAATGCCTCCGATGACGGCAATGACCACAATCATGGTTATGATGATGGCAATGGCACGAATCTTGACGTGAAGCTTGTCTTGCACAAACTTGACGGCGGGGTAGAGCAGATAGGCAAAGAACCAGGCTATGAAGAACGGCAGCAACACCTGACTGAGATAGTTGACTGTGAGCAGCACGACAAACACGCAAGCCACTATGAGCGACCATCTTATGAATTTGTCGAATGTTATTTTTTGTTCAAGCATGATGTTCTTCCTCCCGTTTCCTTTTGGTTCTTATTATTGTTTCGCTTCTTCCTGTTGTTTCAAGACAGCTTTCTGGTAACACTCGCGACACAACGGCTCATATTCGGTCTGCTCGCCAAGCATGACGCGCTTGTCGCCGCTCACGATGCGGTGACTCAGATAGGCGAGGTTGCCACACTTCACGCAGATGGCATGCACCTTCGTGACGTCGTCGGCAATGGCGCAGAGAGCAGGAATGGGACCGAAGGGCACACCCTTGAAGTCCATGTCCAGGCCAGCGATGATCACCCGTACCCCACGGTTCGCCAACTGGTTGCACACGTCAACCAGTCCGTCGTCAAGAAACTGAGCCTCGTCAATGCCCACCACGTCAATGTCGCTCGACAGCAACAAGATCGATGCTGACGACTCTACGGGTGTAGACCTGATGGAGTTGCTGTCATGGCTCACCACGTCTTCATCGCTGTAGCGTGTGTCAATGGCAGGCTTGAATATTTCCACTTTCTGATGTGCGAAGACGGCACGTTTCATTCGGCGGATCAGCTCTTCTGTCTTGCCAGAGAACATTGACCCGCAAACCACCTCAATTCTTCCTGGGCGGCGCATTTCTCCCATTAAATTGTCTGTCATAATGGTGCAAAAGTACAAATACGTTTTAAAAAATGCAAAGAAATTGTCTGCTTTTTTGCAAGTAATGATTTTTCTGGCTATATTTGTCGCCGTTATGGGTACTTTATATATTGTCCCCACACCTGTGGGCAACCTTGAAGACATTACTCTGCGTGCCATTAGGGTGCTGAAAGAGGCCGATCTCATCTTGGCGGAGGACACTCGCACAACGGGTCTCCTCTTGAACCATTTTGACATTCACAACAGGCTGCTGTCGCACCATAAGTTTAATGAGCACACAGCCACCGCTGGCGTGATAGAGCGCCTAAAGAGTGGTGAGACCATTGCTTTGGTGAGCGATGCCGGCACGCCCGGCGTGAGCGACCCAGGCTTCTTCCTTGCCCGTGAGGCAGCACGCGAGGGCATCACGGTGCAATGTTTGCCGGGAGCAACGGCTTGCATTCCTGCCATCGTGTCGTCAGGTCTGCCGTGTGACCGCTTCTGCTTTGAGGGGTTCCTTCCTCAGAAGAAGGGTCGCGCCACACACCTCGCCACGCTTGTGGACGAGCAGCGCACGATGATTTTCTATGAGTCGCCGCACCGCTTGCTGAGAACCCTGCAGCAGTTTGTCGACGTGTTCGGTGCCGACCGTCAGGTGAGCGTGTGCCGCGAGATCTCGAAGCTTCATGAGGAGAGCGTGCGTGGCACCCTTGCCGAGGTGACAGCCCATTTTGAGGAGACAGCTCCCCGTGGTGAGATTGTCATCGTGCTGGCAGGTGCCGACAAAGATGCTTGTGACAAGGTGGCTGTTGCCACAGCCAACCAGCGCGATGAGCGAGCAGCCAAACGTCAGGCGCGTGAGGAGCGTCGCTTGGCACGCGAAGCAAAGAAACGTCGCGAGGCAGAGGCTCTGGGCGATGAGGCCGACGACGAAGAGACATAAAACACACATCAAAAACAACATTAATGACCTTGCCTCAGACACAACAGCATTGTCGGGTGGGTCGATAGAAAACTCTAATTTTATAAAAATCTGGCATTGTTGCATCATGGCTTTTGGAGAGCGGTGAGAAGGCGGTGCCGAAAAACTCGACAACTATGAGAAAATTATTTCTGTTTTGTATCTGTCTTTCCTTGTTTGCTGTTGTAGGCTGCAAGAAAGAAGCGAAAGCCCCCATTGAGTCGACATCGCAGCAGAGCGATTCGTTGCAGAAGATTATTGCCGAAAAGGACAATGAGATAAACGATATGATGGAGACCTTCAACCAGATTGAGGAGGGATTCCGCGAGATAAACGAAGCTGAGAACCGCGTGAGCATCGTGAAGGACGGCGAGGGCGCCGACAAGAAACGTCAGCTGCGCGAGAACATCCGCTTCATCGCCAACACCATGAAGGAGAACCGCACGCTCATTGCAAAGCTGCGCCAGCAGTTGCGTGAGAGCAGCATCAAGGGTGAGCAGCTCAAGCGTTCGGTAGAGAACCTTGTGGCACAGCTTGAAGAGAAGGAGCAGCAACTGCAGCAGCTCCGTGCCGAGCTTGACGCAAAGGATATTCACATCTCTGAGCTCGACGCTACCATCAACACGCTGAACACCAACGTGTCGAGCCTGCAAGAGGAAAGCTCAAAGAAAACCGAGACCATCAACGCTCAGGACAAGCAGCTCAACACCGCGTGGTTCGTGTTCGGTACGAAGAAGGAGCTTAAGGAGCAGCGCATCTTGGATGGCGACAAGGTGCTGGAGTCGAACTTCAACAAGAGCTATTTCACAAAGATCGACATTCGTGTGGAGAAAGAAATCAAGTTCTACTCTAAGTCGGCCAAGATCCTGACAATGCACCCCTCAGGCAGCTACACCTTGCAGCGTAACGCGCAGAAGCAGTATGTGCTGCGCATCACCAATCCGCAAATCTTCTGGTCAACAAGCAAGTATCTTGTAGTGGTGGTGAAATAAAAAACGCTGTTGGTTTCGGCCAAGCAATTTAAAGAACGCTGCTGGTTTCGACCAAGCAATTTAAAGAACGCTGCTGGTTTCGACCAAGCAATTATAAACAAAAAACGAAACATAAGCCCCGCTCTACGCAGACTGTTAACTGTGGAGAGCGGGGCTTGCTTTTCCTCTTTTTTATTTCCTTTTTTATTTCCTTTTTTATTTCCTTTTTTATTTCCTTCTCCTCAACCAACCTTGTCTATAGGATTTTTCACTTTTCGTTTTTCACTTTTCACTTTTCCTTGTAGAGCAATCAACCGCTATCTGCGATCTTTAAAAAACTGCTGCATCAGTTGGCGACACTCCTCTTCAAGCACGCCCGTTGTCACCGTGGCCTTAGGGTGAAAAGCCTTAGGTGCATAGAGAGCGTAGCCGCGTTTTATGTCTTCAGCACCGTAGACGATGCGCGACAGTTGGGCCCAGCCAATGGCGCCAGCGCACATGATGCATGGCTCCACGGTGACGTAGAGCGTACAGTCTTTAAGATACTTGCCGCCCAAGGCAGAGGCTGCCATCGTGATGGCTTGCATCTCGGCATGTGCGGTGACGTCGCACAACGTTTCTGTGAGGTTGTGGGCACGGGCAATGATGCGTCCACCAGCCACGATGACCGCTCCCACAGGAATCTCACCCTCGTCATAGGCTGCTTGTGCTTCTGCCAAAGCTGCCCTCATGAACCGTTCGTCCTGTTGTGTCTCCTTGCTTGTACCGTTGGTTTGCGTTGTCGCTGTCTTGGTTGTTTCTAATGTCTCTTTTGTTTCTCCTTGCTCTATCATGTCTTTGATGTGTTTCTTTGTTTTTGTTGCAAAGATAACCATTCTCTTTAACATTCTCCATGTGTAATGAAAAAATCTGTTCACATAATGTTTCCCTTCGTTCAATCTGCCGGTTGAGGCTTTAGCCTGCCACATGGTTGCTGTTGCAAAACAAAAATTTATTGCTACTTTTGCGGATGACAAACGATGCGGACGAGAAAATCGACGGATGAAATAATTTGCTGATAACAAATATTCAAAATAAAAACAATTAAAACCGAACAAACTAAAGATTGAATTATGCTTAAGAAAATGCTAATGTGTTTTTGCTTGTTTGCCTACATGCTTGGTGTGTCGGCTGGCACAGATGGTGTGGTGGAAGATAACAAGAAGGGCGATGTGGCTGTGAAAAACCTGACGCGAGCCATGACGCTTTTAGACAACACCATAGACAAATGTTTTAAAGGCTCAGACCTTCACATGTGTGACCTCTACCATCTTGGCAACGGGCGACAGGAAGGCACGGCTGACGTGTGGCCTTACACAGCTGCCATGGAAGCGGTGAATGGTGTGATGGAGGCTCTTCAGACTTTAAAAGGCAACTGTCCTGAGCTTTATGCTAAAAACATGGAGCGTTATAAGTGCTTGATGGCAAGGCTCTTTGATAATCTTGACTATTACAAAGGCACCTATACGCTTACTTCTTACACGCAGACAAAAGAGTGGAGCGTCTATGGTGTTCACCGAAGCAACACGAAAGGCACGGCTCAGGTGGAAGGCATAGAGAACGTGTATGACGACCAGATGTGGCTGGTGCGTGAGCTGGTGCGTGCTTACCGTAACACGGGAGAGAAACGTTATCTTGTTGAGGCTGAATATCTTGCTGATTATGTTATTGATGGATGGGACTGCACACTCGATGCCGACGGCCATGAGAACGGAGGCATTACATGGGGACCGGGATACAACTCTAAACACTCGTGCAGTAACGCGCCTATAATCTCGCCGCTGGTGTGGCTCTCACAGATTTATAAGGACAGCAAGGACAAGACGGTGTGGCGTTATGTGGCTGCCGACGGTAAGCGTAAGAGCAAGAAGATAAGCAAGCACGACCTGTACCTTATGTTCGCAGAAAAGGTGTATGAGTGGCAGAAGCGCAAGCTCATGAACGAGAAGACAGGGTGTTACTGGGACATGCTTGGCGCTGACGGAAAGATGAGATATGAGAACGTTGGAGGCAAACGTTATCGTGCCAACGTGCCCAACGGAGGACCTGTAGGCACAGAGTTTACTTACAATTCGGGAACGATGCTATGTGGTGCTGCCGACCTGTTGCAGGTGACTGGCAGCAATGTTTACCGCACAGACCTCACACAGCTGGCAAAAGCCACATATCTTAACTTCAGAGGTAAGGCACGCACCATTGACGGCACAGCACACTATCCGTTTCCTTATGATCGCGACACACGCCACGGCTTCAACGCTTGGTTTGACGATGTGCTCTTGAGAGCTTATGCCGACAGTTACAGGGTGGAGCAGGCTGCCGAAGGTACAGGCCATTACTCGCTGATGGCTGCTGATTGTTTTCAGGCTAATCTCGATTTTGCGTATGATCATTTCTTGACCGACGGATTCTTGCCCAATGACTTGCTTGGCGGATGGGGCGACAACACGGTCACTAAGGGTTTTCATCAGCTTGCCTATGCTGCCAACTATGCCGTGCTGGCTGTGATGCAGCATGAAAGAAACAGATAGGACGATGAGATGGTGTGGGGGAGCAGTCTCCTAATAAAGAAAGGTAAAGATGTTATTGCTTGTCTGAATAGTTCTGATCAGGTGGCTCTTTTTAAGATTTATACAAAATATTCTCACATTTGTAATCTTCAATTGAGAAAAAACGACTACCTTTGCAGAACGGTGTTTTTTATATCACTCAATTTCAGATTCAAAATTTATCGAAAAATTATTTATCGTTAAAAGCAAAACAATTTATTTTATGTTCATCTCAAAAAGAAACTTGTCCTTGCTTGCGCTGTTTGTTTTCGTGTTGCAGCTCTTTGCGCAAGGACCAAACAACACAGGCACATATTATAAGGCTGCTACAGGCAAGAAAGGTCAGGCCTTGAAGACTGCGCTTTATGCAATTATCTCTCCGCATCATAATATTGGTTATGATGGTCTCTACGAATGCTATAAGCAGACTGACAAGCGTCCTGACGGAACAGTGTGGGATATGTATTCTTGCACAACAAAATTCAAGTTCTCCGACACAAGTGGCAATAATGGCGTGGAGGGTGGTATGTATAACCGTGAGCACACCATTCCGCAGAGTTGGTTTAGTAAGGCTTCACCTATGAAGGCTGACATTGTGCATGTTATACCTACTGATGCTTATGTGAACAACCGTCGCGGCAGCTTACCGTTTGGAGAAACAAAGAATCCCACATACACCTCAAACAAAGGCTTTAGCAAGGTAGGCCCAAGCTGCACCGAAGGATATAGCGGCACGGTGTTTGAGCCTAACGACGAGTATAAGGGCGACTTAGCACGCATTTATTTCTACATGGCCACATGCTATGAGGACCGTATTGGCTCTTGGACTAAAGGCACGGCCAACACTGTGATAGCAGGCAACAAGTATCCTGCCTATAAGTCTTGGGTTATCAAGATGTTGCTGCGTTGGGCTAAGGAAGACCCAGTGAGCCAGAAGGAGATTGACCGTAACAACGCGGTGTATAAGTGTCAGAAAAACCGTAACCCCTATGTCGACTATCCAGGATTGGAGCAGTATGTATGGGGCGATAAGATGAATGTGGCGTTCAGCTATGACAATTATGGCTCTGTTGATCCGACGCCTAATCCTGATCCCACACCCGATCCGAATCCTGATCCTACGCCCGATCCGAATCCTGATCCAACGCCCGACCCTAATCCTGATCCCACGCCCGACCCCAATCCAGACCCTGTGCCTGTGAACGGTGTGACGTTCAACAAGGTTGGTAGTGATAACGATCTCACCACAGGAACCTACTATCTCATTGTCTATGAGGGAGGTGAAAGCTCTACAGCTCTTGCAGCACAGAATGGTGATGTGCGTTCGGCTTCTGCCGTGACAATAACAAACGACAAGATTGTGACCGATGTGGACACCGACGGTAAGCCGCGTCAGTTCTTGCTTGGCGGTTCAAAGGGGGCATACACGTTCTACAGCACCGTTGACAAGAACTATCTCGCTGCGCTGTCTGGCAGCAAGAACAAGCTTCAGACAACAACAGATGCTGGTTCAGCCAATGCGAAGTGGGACGTGACGTTCGTGGGAGAGCATGCTAACATAAAGAGCTGTGCGTTTACCGGCCGCTCAATAAACTATAACAAGAGCACCACTCCAACTCGTTTCGCAACCTACGAAAGCAAATCGAACCAGCAGCCTGTTGCTCTGTACAAGCGTGATGTGACTTCAGGCATTGGCACCACTACCGTGCAGCAGCCTGCGCTCATGACCGTTTACAGCATAACAGGCGTGGCTGTGAAGCGTGGCGTGCAGCCATCAGCAGCCTTTGACGGCCTAGCCAAGGGTGTGTATGTTGTTGGCGGAAAGAAATATGTAGTAGAATAACTCTAAAGAGCTTAAATGAGAAAGCCCGAAGTCCTGTTTTGCAGGGACTTCGGGCTTTCCCGTTTCCAAAGAATGATGGCGTTTAGACACGCCCTCTTTTTGCTTTTACTCTATGTCGAGCTGCACCTCCACAGGACAGTGGTCGCTGCCCATCACGTCGGTGTGAATGTCGGCGGCAGCAATTTTGTCGCGCAGACGGTCAGAGACAAGGAAATAGTCGATGCGCCACCCAGCGTTCTTCTCGCGAGCGCGGAAGCGGTATGACCACCACGAGTAGGTCACCTGGTCGGGATGGAGGAAGCGGAACGTGTCGGTAAAGCCGTTGCTGAGCAGATGCGTCATCTTGGCGCGCTCCTGGTCGGTGAAGCCGGCGTTCTGTCGGTTCGTCTTCGGGTTCTTGAGGTCTATCTCCTCATGAGCCACGTTAAGGTCGCCGCACACGATGACGGGTTTCTTGCTGTCGAGCTGCTTGAGATGGTTGAGGAAAGCATCTTCCCAGGTCATGCGGTAGTCGAGGCGGCGTAGACCATCCTGCGAGTTGGGGGTGTAGCAGGTGACAAGATAGAAATTGGGCATCTCAAGCGTGATGACACGTCCCTCGTGGTCGTGCTCCTCTATGCCCAGACCATAGGTCACACTGAGCGGTGTGTGGCGTGTGTAGATGGCTGTGCCAGAATAGCCTTTCTTCTCGGCATAGTTCCAGAACGACTGGTAGCCCTCAAACTGCAGGTCGAGTTGTCCCTCCTGCATCTTTGTCTCTTGCAGACAGAAGAAGTCGGCATCGAGAGCTTTGAAACTCTCCTCAAATCCTTTCGTCACACAGGCTCTTAGACCGTTGACGTTCCATGATATAAACTTCATATTGTTCTTTCTTATTTGTTTTCTTTCTTATTTGTTTTTTTTTCTAATTCCTTTTCTTGTCTGCTTCTTTTCTTTCTATCGTCTATCGTCTTTTCTTTCTTTATTTCTTTCTCTTTCTTTCGTACATATTCTTTTTTCTTTCGTCCTTCTTTTCTTCCTTCTTCTTTCTTCCTTCTTTTCTTTGCGATAGGCCACCATAGTGAATGAGAGGCAGATGTGGCAAAGTTAATAAAAAAAAGCAAGAGGAGAGAGTGTCAAATCGTTTTTGTTCATTTTGACACACTCTCCTCTTGCGGAAAGATATATTTTGCTGCTTATGTTTGCCTAGTACTGATGTGATAAAATCGCACGGTTATTAAATTTCATCAAATAAAGTGAGTTCTTTGGCATCTTGTTTTTGAATGATTGAGTCCTTT
>OQVT01003462.1_pt1 | contig 10132 bp, 7 predicted proteins | sample 1691561 | NCBI WGS metagenome assembly OQVT01 (sample SAMN03418260, study PRJEB22391) | human gut metagenome | biome: human-gut; feature: organic feature; material: feces | host: Homo sapiens | place: Tanzania | collected 2013-01
AGAAAAAAATAACCATACAGATTTTCATCATTTGTCTGTTTCAGTTTTTCATCAACGTTTTGATGAATCACATCTTTTGCATCAAAAAAACGCAGTTGTATTCCATCATGGATAGAATGCATGTATCGATCTTCTTTCGTTTCAATTTTATATTTTAGAAGTGTACAGGAAGGAAAATACATATCCATATATTTTCTATACGCAGATACAAAAGAATCATAATATGCATGATACGCATCAATCCATTCCTGTTCCTTCTGCTTGTTTTGTCTGGTTATTTTTTTCTTTTGTAGAGCATCATACATTCGATTCAATGGCTGAAACAACAAAGAAGAAACAAGCATCACAGAAGGCAGAAGAATCATTGGTATGAGTGAATACACATCTCTTCCATTCATATAGCTCTGATATGCCGCAAATAATCCTGCGGATAAAGAAGCAGAGGACATAAGTAATGCAGGTCCTGTCTCTAAAAGAAATGGTCGTAAATGGGAGCAGTATTTTTTTGAATTTTGAAAACTCCTTTAATTCTCCATTATTGCGATTATACTGAATTACAATATGACCGTTTTCTTCTAAAAGTTTTCTGATTTCGTCTGCAACAACGCTGAATCCTTTTCCTGCTTCACCTGCGTGGGCTGCTTCTATGGCCGCGTTCATGGCAAGAAGATTTGTCTGTTCTGCAATATTTGAAATTACAGTGTTTGCTTCCTGAAGAGCCTGTGATTCTGTTTCTATTACCTGAATGCGTGCGTTAACGTCGTCCTGCTTTTGAACACCGTCTGCGGCCTTCTGTTCAAGCTGGTTGAACTCTTCTGCCATTTTTGTGACGGAATTGTTTACCGAATTGATATTGCCTATCATTTCTTCTACTGCGGCGGAGGCTTCTGTTACGCTTGCAGACTGGTTTTCTATCATCTTGTTGAGTGACTCGATGTTTGAAGCAATCTGGTTTACCGCGCTGGCTGTCTGGGCAACACTTTCTGACTGGGTGCCTATGTTGCCTGTCATGCTTTCGATGTTGGCGATAATCTGTGTAATTGAAGCAGCCGTGTCTTCTGTGCTGTCGTTTAGTTTTGTTCCGGCCGCGACAAGTTCGGTTTTTGTCTGCTTCATTGCAATTATAATATGCTGCAGTTTTTCTACAAAGGTGTTGAATCCGCTTGCGAGACGGCCAATTTCGTTGTCTGCATTTGTCTTTACCGAAATTCTCTTTGAAAGGTCTGCATTGCCCGACGAAATGCTCTGAAGTGTTTTTTCTACTACACCAAGCGGTTTCATTATTGAAACGACGCAAAGTGAAAGAACAAGAATAAGTGTTACGGCAAGAATTGTAGCTGCGATGCCCATGTAAAGAATTATTTCGTTTGCTATACGGAATATCTGTGCGCCTTCAATTATTATAACAAGACTCCACTGGGTTCCGCTTATGCCGCTGAAGATGTTGAACTGCTTGTGGCCGTGAGAGTCCCTGTTCCAGAAGTGTCCTGCATATTCGGAAGTTGAGTTTGTCTGAATATGATTTTTTACATCATTGTTTGCTTTGTCTGCGGCAAGGGTTTCCATTTTACCAAGATCGCCGCTGGTTGAAATAACTTTTCCGTTTCCCGAGAACAGTGTTGCAATACCTGTTTCGCCGACTGTAATATCCTTTACAAGTTTGTTTATTGTTTCCATAGAAACTATTCCTGTAAAGAAGCCTATATTTTTACCGCCATGTTTTACGGCACGGCAGACGTGGATTATTGTTTTTCCTGTAATCAAAGAAGTAGCGGGGTTGTCAATAAACTCGTCGGCCCCGTTTTTTACGATTGCCTGGTAATAATCGCGCTGTGTAACAAAAGTTTCGTTTCCGTTGTCTGCCTGAAATTTTCCTGTTTCATCTACCCAGGCAACGTAGTCAAATATTTTGTTTCTTTTTGATGCTGTTGTTCTGAGCCAGTCTGCAATTTCTTCTGTGTCACCTGTTTGGGCGGCATCGGAATTTACATAAAAATCAAGGGCCGTTTTGTATTCTGACAGTTTAAAAACAACCTGACTGGCATAAGACTTTGTTAAATCTGTATAGTCAGATTCAATCTGCTGGTTTGTAATTTTTTTTGTTCTTTCTGCAATAAAAACTACCTGAAAAGTATTTATAATCAGAATCGTCGCTGCAACGATAAGCAGAATTCTGGTTAACAAATGTTTTTCCTTTTTCATTTTTGACATGATAACTCCTGCTAATTAAGTTTTGTTAATAATATTCTATAATATTATCGCCCATAATTGCGGAAAAAACAAGGTTTTTCTTGAACGGCTAAAATAGCGCCTTTCAAGAAAACTACAGTTTTTGCAAAAACTTTCTTATTAACGTGTACGCTCACGCGCACTAATTGAACTATAAAATTATTCCGCTGAATATGGTCATTTTGTGTAAAATTTATTACTATATTATATACGAGGTAATTAAAATGGAAAAGAAATTGACGCCGATGACGCTTTTGTGCGGATATCTCGGAGCCGGAAAAACAACTCTTTTGAACAGGGTTCTTTCCAACCAGAAAGGATACAAGGTCGCGGTCATTGTCAACGACATAGGTGAAGTGAATGTTGATGCCAAGCTTATTGCTGACGGGGCAAAGATTACAGATACAAGCAGCATTGTTCCGCTTACAAACGGATGCATCTGCTGTACACTTAAGACACAGCTTGCCCAGAACATAGAAAATCTTATCAAAACAAAAAAATATGACTATATCATGATAGAAGCCAGCGGTGTCTGTGAACCGATGCCTATTGCCCAGGAACTTGAAACCATCAGAAACGGAAAACTGGACAATGTTGTGGGCGTTGTAGATGCAGCCCGCCTTGTAGATGAATTTGCAGGCGGAGACAAGCTTCTTTCAAAAAACATGGGAGAAGAAGACATAGAGTCGCTTCTTGTACAGCAGATTGAATTCTGTTCTACACTTGTAATAAACAAGCGTGATCTTGTTACTGACGAACAGATGAAAAAAGTTCATGCCGTAATCAACGCAATCCACCCTGGTGTAAAAATTATTGAAACTTCAAGGGGCGAGGTTGCGGTAGAAGACGTTCTTGCTACAGGTTCATTTGACTTTGACAAAGTTTATGCAAGTGCAGGCTGGTGCCAGAAGCTTGAAGCAGATGAAGACGAAGATGAGCATAAAGAACATGAACATCATGACGAACATGATCACGACCATGAAGAGCATGAGCACGAACATGAGCATCATCATCACGAACACCGCCATGAAGGTGAAAGCGAAGACGAATACGGAATAGGAACTTTTGTCTATTACCGCCGCCGCCCGTTTGACAGACAGCTTCTGGACGAATATGCAAACAAATGGCCGCGCAACATTATCCGCTGCAAGGGACTCATGTGGTTTGCTGATGAGAGCGAAATGGCATGGGTTTTTGAAACTTCAGGAAGACAGATTCAGGCTGGATATTCAGGACAGTGGGTTGCCGCTTCTTCTCCTGCGGAACAGAAACGCATTCTTGCAGACAATCCGGCAATAAAGGCTGAATGGGATGAAAAGGTTGGTGACCGCATGATAAAACTGTGTATAATAGGCCAGAATCTTGACCGCGAAAAAATAAGCGCCGAACTCGACGCATGCCTTGCCAAATAAAATAAAAAAGGCTGCCACGGAAAACCGTGGCAGCCTTTTTTTGGCAGTTGTGCAGCAACTGCCGGTTTTAATTAACAGCGGTCTACCGCTGTTAATTAAATACATTTATTGTTATAATAAGCGGCGTTCCATCTCAATTCATTTCTGAACTGGGGAACAGTTGTATTTGCGTCGATTACGGCACATTCGATTCCTACCATCTCGCACCAGTCACGGAGCATGTCTGTAGTTATGATGTTGCTGAATGCTGTGTGGTGTCCGCCGCCTGCAAGAATCCAGCTTTCTGCCGAAGTCGTAAGGTTTGGAAGCGGCTTCCACAATATGCGGGCAACAGGCAGTTTTGGAAGTTCTGCTTCTGGTTTTATTACGTCAAGTTCGTTGACTACGCAGCGGAATCTGTTGCCCATGTCAACGACAGCAGCACAGAGTGCGCTACCTGTGCTTGAGTTGAATACAAGACGTGCAGGATCTTCTTTTCCGCCTATGCCAAGCGGATGAACTTCAATGCGCGGTTTTGAAACAGCAATCTGCGGGTCAACTTCGAGCATGTGGCTTCCGAGGTCTGCTTCTTTTCCAGGTTCAAGATTGTAAGTGTAGTCTTCCATAAAGGCATTTCCCTTTCCGTTGCCTACAAGACCGTCTGTCATTACCTTGAATGTGCGTACAAAAGCCGAAGTCTTCCAGTCACCTTCTGCACCAAAGCCGTATCCGTCTGCAAGAAGACGCTGTATTGCAAGGCCCGGCAGCTGTTTCATTCCCCAGAGATCCTGGAAGTTTGTACAGAGTGCCTTTCCGTTGTTGTCCTTAAGGAAGCGGCGCAGTGCAATTTCTATTTTTGCCTGTTCCTTTATGTGGTCGATTGTGTACTGTTTGTCGCTTCCATAAACAATTTCGTATTCTTCGTTGTAGCGGTCGAACAGTGCGTTGATGTCTGCATCGCTTACTTCATTCATGTAGGCAACCAGGTCACCGATTCCGTAGTAGGGGACAGACCAGCCGAACTGAATCATTGCTGCAACTTTGTCTCCGTCGGTAACTGCAACTTCGCGCATGTTGTCACCAAAGCGCAGTACACGAAGTGATTTTCCGTCTGCTACAGCGCGTGCTACTCTCATCCAGTCGGCAATGCGTTTCTGTGTGGAAGAATTTGCCCAGTGTCCTACAATGACCTTGCGCGGAAGATCCATGCGGCTTGTTATGTAACCGAATTCGCGGTCTCCGTGTGCACTCTGGTTAAGGTTCATGAAGTCCATGTCCATTGTTGCGTACGGAATTTTTTCGTTGTACTGTGTGTTAAGCTGAAGAAGCGGCTTTTTGTAGGCGTTCAGTCCTGCAATCCACATCTTGGCCGGGCTGAATGTGTGCATCCAGCAGATTATTCCGGCACATTTGTCATCGGCATTTGCCTGTTCAAGAGTGCTGCGGATTGAATCCGGAGTCAGAAGTGTAGGCTTCCATACAAGTTCGCAGGGAAGTGCGCCGCTTGCGTTAAGTGATTCCACAATGTCCTTGGAGTCCTTTGCCACCTGTTTGAGTGTGTCTTCTCCGTAAAGATCCTGACTTCCGGTAATAAACCAGAATTCATATTTAGCCAGTTCCATATTTCCTCCTATAAAAACATTTGAAGACTGTTTCAACAGTCAAAAAGGTTTTTATTGCGTTTTGCAACGAAGTGAAAAACGCAGTTCTATAAGAAAGTTCGCAACGCGAACTTTGAGTTAAAAAAGCCGACGCCATTTCGGCGGATTTTTTATACTCCCTCCTATATAGATTATTTTTCTGCCTGCATTTTGAATCTTATTACGTTCCATGATGCAGGTTTTAGTTCCAGTGTATAAATTCCGCTGTCGCTCTGTTCAAGCGGAACGTTTTTTGGACTTACGGCATCGGGATTTTCAAGTGAATTTCTTGCACTTAAATTATCGCCGGTGAGTTCTGTCCTGTAAATCATGCTTGTTTTTGCGAATGATTTCAAGTCTATTTCTGTAACCGAGCTTTCTGTTTTGTTTGTATTGAGTGCAAATACAGAAATTTCACCGTTTTCTTCGTTGTGCACGCATGAAAATATCACTGCCGGAACTTCGCCGTACTTTTTTGTTACTTTGTTTTCGCAGTTTACAATCGGCGTGAGTGATGTTCCGCGGCCAAAGAATGAGATGTCCCTGAACGGCCAGTAAATTGCCTGTCTGTATGCGCCTTTTCCCGGTTCCGTAAAAATCGGTGCAATTACATTTACCAGCTGGGCAAGACAGGCGGCTTTTACACGGTCTGCATGGTTAAGAAGGGTAATCGCCATTCCGCCGAAGGCAAGCGCGTCAAGAAGTGAATAGTGGTCTTCCAGAATTCTTGGTGCCGTCATCCACGGGTGCGGTTCTTTTTTCTGCTGGTACCAGATGTTCCATTCGTCGAACGAAAGGTACATTGTTTTTGAACTGCGCTTCAACGCCTTTACATAGTCACAGGTTGCCGCGCACGTTTTTATAAACTGATCCATGTCGTAGAAAGAAGCAAGAAAGTCATCATCATCGCCGTAGTTTTCAAAATAACGGTGGATTGAAATGTAGTCTGCCACGTCATATGTGTGTTCAAGAACAATTCTGTCCCATTCCGGATAAGTGGGCATACTTGAAGAAGCGCTTCCGCATACTACAAGTTTTATGTCTTCGTCGGTCCACTTCATTATTTTTGCGGTTTCGAGCGCTTTTTTTCCGTAATCTTCGGCGCTAAGGTGACAAATCTGCCACGGACCGTCCATTTCATTTCCTATGCACCAGGTTTTTATTCCGTACGGATTTTCGTGCCCGTTGCTTCGCCTTAGGTCGCTCCAGTATGTGCCTTTGGGAAAGTTACAGTATTCTACAAGGTCGCCGGCGTCCTGCGGTGTGCCTGTTCCCATGTTTACGGCGCCCATTATTTTTGTTCCGGCTTTTTGGGTCCAGTCGTAAAAGTCATCAATTCCTATAAGATTGGGCTCTATTGTGTGCCAGGCACGGTCCAGTCTTACTGGTCTGTTTTCACGCGGTCCTATTCCGTCTTTCCAGTTGTAGCCCGAAAGAAAGTTTCCGCCGGGGTAGCGCACAAGACTTACCTTAAGGTCAGAAACCATTTTTATTACATCACGCCTGAATCCCTGTTCGTCTGCCTCGGGATGGCCTGGTTCGTAAATGCCGGTGTAAACGGCGCGTCCAAGATGTTCAATAAACGAACTGAATAAATTGTCGTCTACTTTGCCTATTTTAAATTCTTTTGCAACTGTAACTTTTGTTTTCATTTTCTAACATCCTTGTGCAGCCCATTTTGCTCGCGGGCAGCTGCTTTTTTTATTTTTTGCCCTGAACAGAACGTAAGCCCCGCATTCCGAACACATTATCTGTGAAACAAGTGCGGAACATTTTTCGCATATATCAAGCCTGTTCTTGTACTGGTTTTCGGGAGCCGTTATTCCCTGAACATATTTCATTGCTGAAACTTCGCGTTCAAGGGATTCTTTTGTTATTGAACTCTGTATTGCGCGAAGTTCACATTCAGGACAGGGCTGCTTCATCTTTTCCTTCTAGATTTGAACGGTTACCGAAGCTACGGAATGTGCAGGCATTGTTATTGAAACAGTGTCTGCGTCCTTTATTGTTACAGAAAGCGTTTTTTCTGTAACGCGCTCGGGATCGTCAAAAGTGTTTATTGTGTTCATACAGTCGCCTGTAATTACTGTTCCCGAAGCGGCTGCAATTGAAGCACTCAGGTTTGCAAAAGAAATGTCCACTGTCTTTGAAGAAGAAGCGTCTGTGTTTACGGCCGTAACAAGATAGCGCGGCTTTTGTGTTGCACCGTCTGTCTTTTCTGAAGCAGAAACGCTCAGCCCCGGAACAGTTATGTCCTTTTCGTAAAGGCCTGCACTTGAATATGCAGCCGATGTTCCAAGAAGGGTTGCGCCCTGATGTCCCTTGTACATGTGGAATACGTGCCAGGTTGGTGTAAGTACCATTTTGTCGCCTTCTGTAAGAACAGGAGCCTGCAGTACGTTTACAGCCTGTGCAATGTTTGCAATTTTTACGCGGTCGCTTCTGTTGTTGAATATGTTCAACTCGATTCCTGCGACAACGGCATCCCGTACAGAATTCTGCTGGTAAAGGAAGCCGGGGTTTGTTCCAGGTTCGGGAAGATACCAGCTGCCCCATTCGTCTACAACAAGAGCTACGCGTTTAGCAGGGTCGTATTTGTCCATTATTTCTGAATGTCTGCGTACAAGTTCGTCCATGCGGAATGCATTCTTTAACGCCCTGTACCAGCCTTCTGTATCGAATTCTGTTGAAGATCTCTTGTCTTCCCAGCGGTATTCGTAAGTGTAGTAGTGAAGGGAAAGCCCGTCCATGAGCCAGTGTGCGTTTTTCATGAGAACCTCGGTCCAGTTGTAGTCGTCTACGTTTGGTCCGCCTGCAATTTTCATGATTTTTTCTTTTCCATATTGGCGCACAAATGTCTGAAACCTGCGGTAAAGGTCTGCGTAGTATTCGGGTCGCATGTTTCCGCCGCAACCCCAGTTTTCGTTTCCTACACCAAAGAAGGGAAGGTTCCATGCTTCTTTTCTGCCGTTCTGTTCGCGCAGTTTTGCCATGGGGCTTTCACCGCTGAACGTCATGTATTCTATCCATTCGTCCATTTCCTGGACTGTACCGCTACCGACGTTTCCGCAGACATAGGGTTTGCAGCCCAGTTCGTCGCATAGACCAAAGAATTCGTGTGTACCAAAGCTGTTGTCTTCTACAACGCCGCCCCAGTTTGTGTTAATGATGCGCTTGCGGTTTGCTGAAGGGCCTATTCCGTCCTTCCAGTGGTACTCGTCGGCAAAGCATCCGCCCGGCCATCTAAGATTGGGTATGTCTATGTCTTTGAAAGCTTTGATTACGTCTTTTCTGTAACCGTTTGTGTTTGGAATGTCAGAGTCTTTTCCTACCCAAAAACCGCCGTAAATGCAGCGGCCCAAGTGTTCGGAAAAGTGTCCGTATATGTCACGGCTGATTGTGGACTTTTTGTCGGCCACATCAACAATTATTGATTCATTCATATTAAACCTCGCATAAATGATATTCTATCACCACTTTTGCGGATTTGCAACAAAAAAAATTGATATTTATCAAAAAAAATGGGTTATAAAAATAACCCGTCTGTTCATGCGGCGTCAGTTAAAGTAGGAGCGCAGGATAATTCCCTGGTCATAGTTGCCAAAGCCTTTTCCGAAGATGTTCATTCCTCCCATGTGTTCGGCATCTTCTTTTACGCCTATTTTGACCCTGATTGAATGGTGCTCGGGGATTTTAAGGTCATCGAGTGTTACTTCGGAAATTTTCATTCCGTCTACAAAACTGCCTTCGTTTGTTACCGAAAAATGCTTTAAGAGACCGTACTGAGAGCCTTCTAGCTTCCACCAGGCCGGAGTGTATTTGCCGCGTTTGTCACCAAAGTCACCGGGCGAGACCCATGTACCGATGTCTGTTTTGTTGATCCACATTGTTATGTCTGACGGCCAGTTTGTGTTTGTTCCCGGAGTTTCGCTTGAAAGTTCAAGGGTTACTTCGAGTTTTGTCATCTTTTTGGACTCGTACATTGTGTTGTTGGGGAATTTGTATTCAAAAGTACCGCTTCCGCACCAGAGAAGTCCGGCTTTCATTCTTTCTGGGTTAAGGAAAGAGTCTGGAATGTCCAGAAGGCCTATAATGTGTTCCGAAGAGCACAGTCCGCATGGGGCAGTTACACGGTAGTCGGTAAAGATTCCGATAGGCATTTCTACTTCTATAAAGTCGCCGGACGTGTTGTGTTTTTCGGGGAACTGGATAAGAAGTTCTCTGAACGAAGGGCAGCACAGCTTTTGGTTGCCTTTTTTTGCCTTTACCGACTCTGTTGCAATAAGGCCTGCATCTTCAAGAATTGAAATGTGCGTAGCTACAGTTGACTGCGGCAGCTTGAGGGCATCAGATATTTCGTTGATGTTGAGTGTTTTTTCCCTTAAAAGGTTGAGCATTTGGATTCTTGGTTCTGAAGCGAGAGCCTTGAGTTTGTTTATGTCTTCCAGCGGATTAATTACTAATGTTGATTCTATTTCCTGCATTCTGCTATCGTATCGCAATTTATTGATATTGTCCATATTTTTTGAATATTATTTGCAATTATTAATATTGATATTTATGGACTGGAATAAAAAAAACCGGCCTGAAAAAACTTTACAGACCGGCGAAAAAAAAGGAGGCAAGTTCGAACATACGGTATGAAAAGCGTATATTCGAACTTAAAATGCTTTTGTGCCAGCATTTTGTTTATATAAACCGGAACAAAAAGTGGCAGCTGTTCCGGAGTATACCTGTTTTAAGGTTCTTTTAATATTTCAAATTTACGTTTATTTTGTTTTTAACTTAATTTTACTTTCATCTTAACTTAATTTCATAGACGCCCAAGTAGTTGTGCAGAGGTAAGGTCGATTGATTGAGTGCCTGTACCTG
>OQVT01003465.1_pt1 | contig 10129 bp, 5 predicted proteins | sample 1691561 | NCBI WGS metagenome assembly OQVT01 (sample SAMN03418260, study PRJEB22391) | human gut metagenome | biome: human-gut; feature: organic feature; material: feces | host: Homo sapiens | place: Tanzania | collected 2013-01
ATGCAGGACATTATAATTATCGGGATCGCAGGCGGCACGGGCAGCGGCAAGACGACGCTGACAAACCGCCTGAAGGAACGCTTCGGTGAGGATGTTGACGCACAGTGGAAAGAACATACGTCAACCCAGGGGGTAATCACCTCGATAGACGCCGATAAAAAACGGTTTGTGCTTAAAATCGATGACGGTTATCCCCTGCCGCCGACAGATGAATGGGTGACGGAATTCCAGGGCGGCACAAGCGCGTGGACATGGGCGCAGATTATGGAGGCGTCTGTCGATAGACTTAAAATTATGCCGACAGACCGATATGATATCGAAAGCGTAAGAGAGGTCGGTGACAGGCTCTATATGATTCAGCTTGCCGATTGGTGTTGGGGCTTTGAGGGCATTAACACGGGCGACAGATTCACGATAAAGACAAAACAGTTCGCCTATGACTTTTCATCAACGGGCAAGAGCGGCTCAATCAACGCGATTGATATTTTCGGTTCAAAGGATATCACGTTTGACGGCGTATATGTCTATGGCGGTCATATGTTTATGTGCGGCGCGGGTTTTTGTGACGGACGGCTTGTGTTTAAAAATTCGGGCATGAAGATGAAAGACAGACAGTTAGAGGTCACAAATGCGGACGGTATTCATATCTGGCGAAACCGTGCGAATCTGATTGTCGATAACTGTACGGAAGAGGATTTTGTGCAAATCTGGACGCCATATCTGGATTTGGAGCGAGATTACGCGAAGATAAAATGCAGTCTGCAGGGCGAAAAGTATCCGAATTCCATGAAGAGTTGGAAACAAAACTGGGATGCCATCTCGCCGATCTTTAAGTTTTCAGCAGAAGTCAGAAAGGTTATATATACTACAAATGCCATCGAAAGCCTGAATGCTACCTACCGCAAACTTAATCGCCAGAGAAGCGTCTTCCCTAGCGATACTGCATTATTAAAGGCACTCTATTTATCAACTTTTGAAGCAACCAAGAAATGGACTTTGCCTCTTCGGAACTGGGGACAGGTTTATGGCGAGCTAAGCATCATGTACGAAGGAAGACTGTCCGAATAGAAACTTTAAAGCTTGTTTTACAGGCGGAAATTTTCGCCTGCTCTTGACATGCTTGAATCAACACTGTTATATATAAAGCAAGGGCTGAAAACTCATTCAAGAGCCTTCAGCCCAGTCATTATCATAGAAGATCACATTTACAGACTTTTATTCACACACTCAAATCAAAGTTCGGCTAGTGCCGCCCACAATGCACCGTCTGACATTCGATACCATTGAATTAAATATAACTACATCGATATCTTCATCATCGACAGGTATACTCTAACCTAATCTTCGAGTCAGCATCCACCACTGTGTAAATTTTTCCATCAACAATTTTTGATGGATCTTCAAAGGCTTCGGAATACTTACTTATAAATACTTCATCTAAACCACAAAAATAGATATAATCATAATTTTCAACTACGCTTACAAATTCCTCAATAGTTAAATCTGAAGACCAAATGTCTCCTTCGTCTACCATAGGTCCAATACTTCCGCCACCTATCGTTCTGGGATTGCAGTAATATCTCTGATGCCATAAGAAGTCGCCATTATCTCCCCTTTTTACAATATATATACTCGAATCATCATTTGTGTTTTCAATAATAACGTCGGCATTATTGGTATAGACGCTAACTTTTTCTTTATCATGCATAATACTTCCAGGCAAAACTTGATCAAATGCATTAATGTGCAAAAATGCCAAGTCCATAATAAGGAATGTTAAAAGAATATAATATCCTTTTATGTGTTTTTTCCAGATATCTGAATCATAATATGTGGCAAGTAGGAAGAACAATATAGTTATAACAAAAGAATTCATATATCTTTCATAACTTGCCAATCGCACTGCTTCATATTCACTAAATGCCGTACAATACAAAAAATACATGAGCATACCATAAAAAATTCCAGCGCCCAAAGTCCAAATGCCCGAAAAAATAATTTTCCTTTTTTTAAGAGAATCATTTGTAAAACATGCCAGAACAAAAAATGCAATGACAATAAAGAGTATTACTACCACATATGATCCATGGATTAAAATATCTCTGTGAATAATTGCATCAACATATATATTTTTCACTTCACTTAAATAACGTATAGTGCTGTTCTGTGCGGTAACAAATACTTCTTTCAATGAAGATATTTTCATTCCGTCATAGCTCTGTCCACTGCCAGTATTCTCTACATACCTGTCCACAAATTTATTAAACCAAATCCAAATTGCTACTGGTACAGCCATAGTAGCGGACATTAATAAACAGTACTTTGTATTTATCCTTTCTTTTGAAAAGAAGACGATCTTTACAAAAAGCATTGTAAAGATAAGAGGAAGAAGTGCAATAGCCGTCATTTTGGAAAGAATAAGAATTGTCACTCCAATTGTAATTGATAATAAATGATATGTTAAATCATCTTGTTCTCTATACGCTTCAAAAACACACCAAAAGAACACAATTCCTACCGCTACGTCACAATAAATTGAGTGGTAAAAATAAAAAGCATTGCGGGTACTAAACAATAAAGGTATTAGCAATACCATCAGGACTGCGCCAAGTTCAAATAATCTACCCTTAAAAACCGCAATCTTATCATTTTGATTTTTGAGTTTCTGGGCTATATAGTCACTAATGTGCTCAAAAACAGGCATTATCAATGAAAACATAAATATCTGTATTGCCCGATACACATCTGATTCAGCATATCTTCCATTTAATCTGCACCATATTGTTTCAAATAACGTGATTGCAGGGACATAGTCTTTGTGCGCAAATGTAAGTGGTGACATACAATATAAGCCATCTAACCTGAGGCTTTCCTTTAAAAATATACCCCAATGTGAAAACTCGTCCCAAGACATAAATGCCTTACTATAATTGATAAGAAAACAAAAAATATAGAATGCAAGAAAAACAAAAACTCCTCCATACCATAGTTCTCTTCCGCTCGCATATATGCTATTCAAAGTAATATTGTTCCTGTTCTTAATAATAACAATTACCCCAACTATAATCGCCAAGATAATTCCACCATATATGCCTACAGATAAACGTTTAAATACCAATCCGCTTATTAATACTAATAAAACGTGTAGCATATAAGCTGGTGCCAAAGAATTGTAAAATTTCTTTTTTGCACATGCACTCCAAACTATTCCCAAGATTAAGGAGTAAGCAAATGGGACTATCAATCTAATTATCATATCTTTCCCCCTTCAGACATGTTTTTCTCATAAGTAATCGTTTGCGTATAATAAATTTTGCAAACTCTTTCAGGTTAGTACCTAACCCTCAAACAAAATAGGCATAGTTTTGACTTTCTAGGAGAATTAAGTTCACTACAAACTAAATCTCGAAAGGAATCAGAGACTATTCTTAACAACATTATACAGGTAAATGATAAACTCGTACCGAATTGAAAGATTTGGTATGAAACCGTGTTAAGGAAACACTAAATATAATGCTCCATCTACTATGACCTTATGTTCCGTTTGTTTTATAATACTTCTAAAACATATGATACAGTCTACTACTAAAAATAATTAATGACAAATAATAAGTAATTATCTCTTCATTGAAAATTCGATTTTAGTTTTATAAAAGGTCGTTCTATGAATATACATGAGATGCTTGAAAGCAGAATTACAAGTATCCATACAATGGGTAGACAGGAACTATTTTTCTGCGTAAAATCTATTAACAATTGAATTATGGGCATATGGTATAGGTAAATTCCGTAAGAAATGTCATATTTGAATCTGATATTAAACTTATATGCAATTCCCATTACTATCCAAGGTAATGTAATTCCGAATACCGCATTATGTGTCTCACCAAATTGTGGAAGTATGCCCGTATAGCTATATACGTAATAATAAATAGACCAGAGAATAATACTTGTAATTAAAAAGGTGGAATTTCTTAGAATTGGAATAATGTCATCCATAAAGCAAAAAATAAAAATTCCAATTAAATACTCATACATAATAATAGGAAAAGCTCCGCCACCACCTAAAATTTCAAATATGTACTTTGTTTTGGGTATATTTATAATAAAATGATCAGCTAGATTTAACCCCCAACATGCAAATATAAGTATTCCAAACTGCCATTTTTTTAACGCTCTTAACAAGGGATAAAAAATTGGTATTAAACAATACAATATAATTTCATTAAAGAGTGTCCAGAGAACACCATTACTATAGCCACCTTTAATAGGCTCCGATTGGAATGCAGCTACACAATATAAGATTATTTTTAGTGGCGTTTTCATATTTATGATTAAATTCTGTCTTCTTACAATGATATCAAGAATACAAATCAATATGCATGATACAATTAATGCAGGATAAATTCTGAATATTCTACTTATAGCATACTTTTTTATACGTTTTTTGATACTGGTTTCACTATTTCTAAATCTTTCCCAACTAGAAAAGATAAGAAATCCAGATAGGACATTAAACGTAATTACGCCAACGGAACCATCTGTATAATATAATCCCCAAATTGGCTTATCTACTCCAAACCAGCGAAATGAATGAGAGAACATAACAATCATTGCCGCAATAAGACGGATGAAATCAATACAATTATCTTTAAATACCAATTTTTTGTACGTCATATAATCACCTCATTAGTACACATATATTTATTTATAGCATGGTAGATGCTATTTGCCAAGGCAAAAATTGACAGTGATAGTAGCAATTGTTATAATTAATCGACTGTTCTTTGCTGCCATGATAGTAGTAATAGGATGGCTTTAAAAGAATGATAAATGAAAGTAAAGAAGAGAGATTAGCGATGACATTAAAAGGAAAAAGTATTTTTATAGCAAGCATAGGTTTTATTGTTTTTGCAATGTTGCGACAGTTTATTCCAATAAGTAATATGCTCTTTTTTGTGATAGCATGTGGTGTTTTTGTGGGGATAGCAGTTTTTTCTTACTTTATAATGAGTAAAAAGGAAAGTGTGTATGTAAATGACACGATGAGTAAGGTATGGAGTATCTTACCTGTTGCTGCACTCGTTATATGGATAATCCTTTTTTATGTGAATGAAACTAATGCAAATGAATCGTTAAACGCAGATGAACTGATTCGAAGAACATTTCCGTTCCCTGTCTGGATTGGGCTAATGATCATTGGAACGATACTGTGTCTTTTGCTTTTGAAGAAAGAACCAAAGGAAAGTACACATAAACTTAGAAAAATTATACGCGTAATCATTACGGTTTTATTTACAATAGGAACGGCAATTCAGTTTTATGCACCGAATATTTTTCAGGATGTTAAAGGTGGAACATATCATAGTCACGCATATACCAGCAGCATTATTAATGTATGCTGGATGACACCGTATAGTGAACATATGGAATCATTATATGGACATTATGCACTTCTCTATATGCCGGTGCTAAAGGTATTGCACAGATTTTTTCATGTTGATTATTTGACCGGAATTTTTGCAGTAACTGCGGTGATTGCAGGAGTATCTATTTTATTGTTTGCGTATGTTCTTAACTATTTTGCAAAGCATGATGTGGTTTATTACCTGGCATTATTTGCGATTGGCGAAGAATATTTTATGCTGATGCAGGGTGGTGTATTTATGCAGGTACATCCGCATCGAATGATTTTTCCGATTGCATTGGCAGCATTGGCATTGCTGGAATATAAAAAACAAAAGAAATATCCGGTAATTTCGGTTGTTTTGCTTACACTATCTTTTGTCTGGTCGACGGAGGTCGGAATTGTTACTATGCTCGCTTTTGCTGCATACAGATGGGCATGGATGGTAATGGATGGAGAAAAATTCTCATGGAAGAAGGTTCTGCTGCTTTTTAAAGAACTTGCAATATATGCACTGTTACCGTTTGCATTATCATATGTTGTGATTAATGGATATAATCTTTTGGCAGGTGGTAGCGTTTTGAATTTCCGGGAGTTTATGTTCCCTCTTATTTCTGACAGGGGTTATATTGACAGTATTGAATTACCGCTTCCGGATGTTACACACGCATGGATAGGGGCAGCAGTGCTTTTTCTTGGTATTGCAGATATTTCATTATTTTCTCTGTTTTTCCCAAACAGAGAAGAGAAAAAAGGGAAAAAACCATATTATTTCTTCTTGGGAGTAATGTGTCTTGGTTTAATGCTTTACTATATCAACCGTCCGGTAGAAGGCTGCATGTTCATTATCATGTTTCTTATGCTGATATTACAGGCAATTATTTTGCAGAAAGGACAGGAAATGTATCGGGAGTGGAAAATAGAGAAAGGATCTGTTTTTGCAAAGCCTCAGCGTTTTTTGTTTTTATCACTCCGTATAATTACAACGTTCCTCTTATTTGTTATGGCATTCGATAGTCTGTATTCGATGCCGAAAGCGTGGAAAACATCAACACAGACCATATGGAAGCGAGAGGAATTGAAGGAGTTTGCAGAGTATATATGGGTACAGGTTCCACCGGATGCAAAATCGTTTGGCGAGGGTGTGCCGGAACTGTTATCTATGGTGGATAGGGATACACATCTGCATACCATTGAGTGGTCATACCGGAATACACCAAGGGATACCATGGAAATGGTGTGGAATGATTTGGCAGATGAACAGTGGTTCTTCTGTTCGACAGCCAGTCTCTATTATTTGCAGTGTGAATTCCCGGGACTTACCGATCAGTTTTATGTGCAGGAGAGTTTTGAATATAATGGGGCAGAGTTTGCCTTTTTTAGAAGAATAGAGTAGATCCGGAGTGGGGTTCATGGATAATAGTTATGATAAAATCATTATTGGTGCAGGCTTATATGGTTTATATGCGGCGAAGTTTTGTGGGCAACGCGGAGAAAAAATCCTGGTTTTGGAATATGACAAGGCACCATTTCAACGGGCAACATATATCAATCAGGCCAGGGTTCATATGGGGTATCATTATCCAAGAAGCCTGACAACGGCGGTTAAATCGGCTGGTTATTTTAAGCGGTTTGTGGAGGATTATGGATTTTGTATTCACAGTCAGTTTGACCAGATATATGCTACGTCAGATAAATTTTCCTGGACGAGTGCAAAGCAGTTTATGGATTTTTGTAAAGCGGCGGGGATTCGTTGTGATGAAGTGGCACCATCCCATTATTTTAAGTCGGGGATGTGTGATGGAGCTTTTTTAACACAGGAATACACTTATGATGCAAAAATTCTTCAGGATTACTATGAAGAAAAACTAAGTGAAATGCCGAATGTTACAATTATATATGAGGCAAGAATAGAAAAAATCATAAAAACAAATTCTGTATTTGAAGTATGGCTGCAGGGAAATAAAAAAACAGAGGCGCCCTTTGTATTGAACGCAACATATGCTTCGGTAAATCAGGTGATTGATAAGTTGGAGGGAGTAGACAAGGAGTTTTTTAATATTAAATATGAACTTTGTGAAATTATTCTTTGCGAACCATCTGAAGCATTAAGGAATACAGGCATTACCGTTATGGATGGACCGTTCTTTTCCATTATGCCTTTTGGGAAAACAGGACTCCATTCATTGACTGCGGTGACATTTACACCACATGTTACCTCTTATGAGGAAGTGCCTGCGTTTGGCTGTCAAAAGAAATTTGATGAAAAAGAGTCTGTCTGTTCAGAAAAAAGCCTTGGAAATTGTAATATTTGTCCTCATAAGCCGGATTCTGCCTGGGCTTATATGTCACATCTGGCAGATAAGTATATGAAAGAAGAATATGCATATACGTATAAAGAATCCTTATATTCCATGAAACCAATTTTAAAGTCTTCCGAAGTAGATGATTCGAGACCTACTGCAATAAAGGTATTTGGTGAAAAACCTACTTTTATCAGTGTGCTTTCTGGGAAAATTAATACAGTATATGATTTAGACGAATATTTAATGTAAATGTGGGGGTGAAAAGCATAATATGCAAAAAGAAAAGAAATTTGTTTCATTGGTTGTGTATCTCCATAATGTAGAAGCATACATCAACTTTTTTTTAGATAAAATACTTCCTATTTGTGAGAGCCACTTTCAGGAATTTGAAATTGTTTGTGTGGATGATGGATGCACAGATGGAACAATGGAAAAGTTACGAACGTATATTGAAAAGAATGAGATAAAAGCAATGGTAAATATCATTCACATGAGCTTTTTTCAGGGACTTGAAAGCGCTATGAATGCAGGGCGTGATATTGCGATTGGTGATTTTGTTTATGAATTTGATGATGTGTTTGTGGACTATGAGCCGGAACTGCTTCTGGAAGTATATGAGAAACTATTAGAAGGCAATGATATCGTAGCGGCAAGAAGTAAGGGGAAAATCAGGATAACTTCACGTCTTTTTTATTTGTTATATAATAGTACAAGCCGTGCAAAAGGGAAAATTGGTCCGGAAACATTTCGTATTGTATCAAGACGTGCAATCAACAGAATCAAATCTATGGGACAATATATTCCTTATCGTAAGGCGGTGTATATGAATTGTGGATTAAAAAATGCCACAATAGCTTATGCAAGCAATGATAAAGAAGCGAGAGTAAAAAATAAAACAGTGACGCATGAAAGAACCTCTCTGGCATTGGATTCCTTTATTTATTTTACCAATGCAATGGAGAAAGTGTCGGCAGTGCTAAGTGGCTTGTTTTTGCTTTTGACTCTGGGGATGGGAATATATGTACTTAGTGATTTCTTTAACTCAAATAAACCGGTAGAAGGATGGCTTTCTACCATGAGTTTTTTGGCACTTGGCTTTTTTGGTGTATTTGCATTACTTACGATTATATTAAAATATTTGTCAGTAATGCTGAACCTGGTATTTCGCCAACAAAGATATCTGGTAGCAGATATAGAAAAGGTGGTTAAACATTGAAAAAAATACATTTGCTTCTGTTGGTTGTTTCCGTTGCAATTGTAATCTTTTTTGTGGCAATATCAATAGAAATGACAGATTATGAGGACGTGATTGATAATGCGACAATGGTATGTACTGCGGATGAACAGACAATCAATCTGGCATTATGGAAGGATGAAACTGAAGAAAGATACTATTTGTTTTTACCGTCCTGGTATGCAGATAGAGAAAAAACACTGACATTAAAATATGAAGACTGGAATGGCATTCTTAAACTGGATGGAATTGCATTAAGTAGTGGAAGTGTCTGGACGGACGATGGAACAGAAAAACTGCATACACTAGAGGTTTGCGACAGAAACGGCAGAGACCGGGTATCCACAACGCTGCAGGTGCTTGTCTCGGAAAAGCTTCCGACTATGTTTGTAACTGTAGAGGATCGAAAGAATCTGCTTAAATTTGAAGAATTTGACAATAAAAAATATATTGAAGTCGGCTCTGCGATAATGGTAGATGCGCAGGGAAATTTTCTTTGGGAAGAGGAGCTAAGTAAATTTAAGGTTAGAGGAAATCTGACCGCTACGCTTGAAAAAAAGCCGTTTACTTTTTCTTTTTCTGAGCCGAGAGAGGTGCTGGGAATGAAACCGGCATTAAAATGGAACCTGATTGCAAATGCAACAGACGGCTCCTATATAAGAAATAAGATTATCAGAGATTTGGCATATGATAGTGTGGATGCTTTTGAACCCAGGGGAGAATTTACAGAACTTTACTTAAATGGAGAATATCAGGGATTATATTTGCTTACAGAAGCAGTAGAAGCTGCAGAGAATAGAATCGAAATTGATCTGGATAACTATTGGTTTGTGGAGATGGAATTGGACTTTAGAGCTAGAGAAGATGCAACTCAGATTATTACCAATCGAGGACAGATTTTTATTGTACACAGTGATAGTGTTTTGATGAAAGAGGAACTTGTAACGATTGAAAGACGTTTGAATGATGTAGAAAGCGCTCTGTTTGCAGAAGATGGAATAAGTGAAATCAGTGGAAAATCTTTGAATGAATTGATTGATTTGAAGTCGTTTGCGGAGGCATGGCTGATTGAAGAATTGTCGGGGGATCATGATATTGGTATTACAAGCCAATTTGCATATGCACTAAAAGAAGAAGATTCCGTGTGGCTTTCGGGTCCTGCGTGGGATTTTGATGGCATTA
>OQVT01003466.1_pt1 | contig 10129 bp, 8 predicted proteins | sample 1691561 | NCBI WGS metagenome assembly OQVT01 (sample SAMN03418260, study PRJEB22391) | human gut metagenome | biome: human-gut; feature: organic feature; material: feces | host: Homo sapiens | place: Tanzania | collected 2013-01
TCGCCGGTGCCGGATCCGGTGTCGGGGTTGTTGCTTCCGGTGTCGGATTTGGAGTTGGGGTTGGTGTTGGGGCTGTTGTTTCCGGTGTAGGATTTGGAGCCGGTGTTGGTGTTGGTGTTGGATTAGATACCGAAGTATCACCATCAGGAACAGTTATCGCAGCAATACTACTTGCATTATGATTTGTATCTTCTTTTAATCTTACATCATATTCTCCTGCTATCAATCCTATAATCTCTGTTCCGGTACAGGAAATCCATGAATCATCCCCGGATTTACAATATTCCATCGCTTCACTTACGCCTACAATCTTACCATCTGCTGCTCCAAGTGAAGACGGTTTTATCGCAAATAAGGCAGAAGGTTTATCCTGATTAGCTTTTTTAATTTCCCACGTTGATGTTTTGGCACCTTTAGTTCCATCTCTCCATGTTTTATCTCCTACTGGTATAACAGATATCCCATAAGTTCCTGCATCAATTGCTGTAGTAATACCAGCAACAATTGTATAGTCTTCATTTGCTTCACAAGTATGTGCAGTTCCATCATACAGATAGGATTTTGACTTTAAAAAACCATACTCCCTTACGGTCTGACCATATCTCGGCACATATACTTCCATTATTTCAGAAGGAAGCTGTGTCCAGTTGGTCTTATAACGCACTTCATAGGTTTTCCCTGCTTCAACCTCTTCGCTATAGTGATTCGTATCATCCCCCTTACTAGTTGTCCATGTTTCGGTTCCTTTCAAACGATACTCCATATTATTTTCAATAGCTACAATATATCCTTTTCCACCTTCTGATCTTGGTTCTTTGCCAGACACTGTATGGATAATCGGTTGTGGTTTCTTCTTAATTGCCATATCGGTTAAATCAATATCACGCTCCGGCCAACCTGAAATTGTAAATGTTGGCGGATAATATACATCCGAACTGATTCCAATCCCGTATTTCTGATAATTATTATTGATTTCTTTGACAAAATCCCCATTTTCATGATAATCTTCATCTATTGTCAGAATAACTTCCATCCTTTGACCTTTTGCGACAGTCAACTTACCTGACTTAACATGCATTGTACGTGGAATTGTAATTGTTACTGTTTCCTGATCTGCCGCCAATGATGTAACAGGAATAAATCCGACAACCATCATGCAACTAAGTAAAAACACGACCAGTTTCTTTCTCAATATTTTTGTTTTCATAAGTGTTCCTCCTGCATTTGTTTATTTTTTCACAATATGTCGCATTACCATTTTTTTCATTTTATCACAGCGTTCATCCAAAACCCGGATTTCGGCGTGAGTTGTAATTATATGGCGTGAATTGTAAGATGCAGGCTTGCTTTGGTTTTCCGAATTTTTTATAATGGATGTATCATAACTGTGAAACAAGGAGGACTGCCACATGCTGCTTCAGATTTTAACTTATACACACCACTTAACGACAATGCTGTTTGGCATTTTTCTGTCCGCCTTTTTTCTTGGGGTAAAACAAAATAAGAAAAATGTCTGCATTCTTCTTGGCGGTGGAGCAGTATCCGGACTTTTCTTTCTGATCTGCAATACGGTATTCGGTTCGTTGTTCACGGAAGCCGTCTATCCGATTTTCGTGCATCTGCCGCTTTTTCTGCTGCTGGTGTTTTATTACCGTTTCCGCTGGCTGCCTTCCATAATCTCTATCATGACCGCCTATCTGTGCTGCCAGTTCAGCAACTGGGCAGGTATTTTTGCCTTATCCCTGAGCGGATTGGACTGGGTTTATTATCTGGTAAGGATTATCGTGACTGTTGCCGTTTTCGCTTTCTTAAGCCGGTATCTGTGCCAGACTACCGCACTGCTTTTTGCAAAATCTGACCGGGAGCTGTATATCCTCGGGGCAATGCCATTCGTCTATTATGTATTTGATTACTCTACCACAAAGTTCTCCATGCTTCTCTACTCCGGAAATAAGGTGGTCGTGGAATTTCTCGCATTTGCCATGTGTATTTCCTATGTCATTTTCCTGTTCGTCTATTTTCAGGAATATGAGCTGAAAAACCGCGCTGAACAGTACGGTCAGCTTACCAATATGCAGTTGAACTCCCTGCATTCGGAGATCGAGCAGGTCCGCAGCAGCGAACAGCGCATGAAGATCCTGCGGCACGACATGCGCCATCATCTTGCCGCCATCCAGACTTTTATCTCCCAGCAGGAACCGGAGCGTGCGCTTGATTATATTCAGGAGATCAATAAGCAATATGACGACACTGTCATCCACTCTTTCTGCAGAAATGAACTGCTGAATTCGGTTCTTTCCATTTACCAGACACGGTTTTCGGAAAATCAGATCGTTTTTGACGTACAGATCCAGACTTCGCAGACACTCTGCTGCTCTGAGATGACTTTCTGTGCGATTCTTTCCAATCTTCTGGAAAATGCCATGCATGCGGTCACGAAGCTCCCTGAGGAAAAACGTATCGTGCATCTGAGCATTTTTGAAAAGGGAAACCACCTTCTGATCCTGCAGAAGAATCCGGCTTCAGAGACACCTGTTTTTTCAAACGGTATCCCGGTTACAACGGCAAAGAATCACGGTATCGGTGTCCAAAGCGTCATTTATTATGTCGAGAAGGAACACGGACAGTACCAGTTTTACATGGAAGGTGAGGACTTTGTAGTCCGCATTATTCTTTAAGCGAGGAAATTTATTATGGTAAAGATTGCGATTTGTGATGATGAAACTGAATTTTTGGATCTGCTTTCAGACAGTCTTGATTCCTGGTGCCGGGCGCATCAGCTGACACTGCAGCTCTACCGGTTCACAAACGGTGACGAACTGATCTCCGCACACAGGGCTTATGGCATGGATCTGATCCTGCTTGATATGATCATGCCCCTTTTAAGCGGCATGGATACCGCCCGCGAACTGCGCCAGCATGACCCGCACGTTCCGATCATTTTTCTGACTTCCTCACCGGAATTTGCGCTGGAATCTTATGAAGTCCGCACTTTCTGGTATCTGTTGAAACCTCTTGACGAAGTGCGTTTCCATGCGGTTCTTGACAGCTGGTACGAAGTCCACAAGGCTTCCATGGCTCATTTCGCGGCAAGAACAGATTCCGGCTACCAGGCGATTTATTTTCAGGATGTCGAATATCTGGAAGCGCAGAATAAGAATGTGTTAGTCACATTGAAAGACGGCTCGGTGATCTCCATAAAAGAACCCTTTCACCAGTGTGAAACAATTTTCACAGTGGAAAAAGGGTTTTATAAATGCCACCGCAGCTATATTGCAGCATTAAGCTGCGTGGAAAAGTTCGGTAAAACCTCTCTCTTCACAAAATCCGGCGCACAGATTCCGATTTCAAGAGATAATTACGCTAATTTTAAGGATGTTTATTTTTCCTATATGTTTCCGCAGGAATGATCCGGCTATTGGATTCCAAAGGACGCCAGTTTCATGTCCTCGTTGAACGCCAGTGTATAATGCACCTCGATGTTTTCATATTCCGCAGTCACGTAAACGGCTGCGATATGCGCACCTCTCTGTATGATCTCCGCATCCTGCATTGTTTCAATGGAAACAAAATCTCCCCAGTCTTCCGAGATTCGCGCCTTGCCCTCGTCCATGCGCTCTTTGTTCATGATCTCCTGCATGTCCGGGACAACAAGGCTTTGCAGGGTGTCAAAATCCTCTGCATTCAAAAGCCCTATGATTTTTTCCGCCTGTGCTTTCACTTCCTCTTCGCTGAACACTTCACTCTCTGCCAGCGCTTTGTTCTGCGGCTGCATCCAGTAAGTTGCAACGGATGCTGCCACAAGGATTACTGCGACAATGATGATGTTGCGGATGCGCTTTTTCTTCTGCTCCGGTGTCAGCACTTTTTTTGTTTTTATCTTACTCATTTTTCTCTCTGCACTTTCTTTTTTCTGCATATTAGTCCCTGATCGCATCCAACGCATTCGAAATATCTGCGATCAGATCTTCCTTATCCTCTAAACCGAGACTTATCCGGATCAGCTCTGCCGGAACACCTGCCTCTTTCAGCTGTTCATCTGTCATCTGTCTGTGTGTGGAGGTCGCCGGATTCAGACAGCAGGTTCTTGCATCTGCCACATGTGTCTCGATCGCTCCAAGCTTCAGGTTCTGCATAAAAGCAGACGCAGCCTCCCTGCCGCCCTTTAATCCGAATGAAACAACACCGCATCCGCCGTGTGGCAGGTATTTTCTGGCACGTTCATAGTATTTGCTGGAAGGCAGACCCGGATAGTTCACATAGGCTACCTTGGGATGTTTTTCCAGAAATTCTGCAACTGCCTGTCCGTTTTCCACATGCTTAGGCATACGCACATGCAGCGACTCCAGTCCAAGGTTTAACAGGAATGCGTTCTGTGGCGACTGGATGCATCCGAGATCACGCATAAGCTGTGTTGTACATTTTGTGATGAATGCGCCCTCATTGCCAAATTTTTCTGCATAGGTCACGCCATGGTAGCTCTCATCCGGTGTACAAAGTCCCGGATATTTGTCTGCGTGCGCCATCCAGTCGAATTTTCCGCTGTCAACGATCGCACCGCCTACTGCCGCACCATGTCCATCCATGTATTTGGTGGTGGAGTGTGTCACAATATCCGCGCCCCACTCAAATGGCCTGCAGTTGACCGGAGTTGGAAATGTGTTGTCTATGATAAGAGGTACGCCGTGCGCATGCGCTGTTTTTGCAAAGAGCTCGATATCTAATACGGTCAATGCCGGATTGGCGATCGTCTCGCCAAACATCAGTTTTGTGTTCGGACGGAACGCAGCGTTTAACTCCTCCTCCGATGCGTCAGGAGACACGAAGGTTGCCGTGATTCCCATCTTGGCAAGCGTAACTGCAATGAGGTTGAAGGTTCCGCCGTAGATCGAGGATGATGCCACGATATGGTCTCCACTCTCACATATGTTGAATATGGCAAAAAAGTTCGCTGCCTGTCCGCTTGAGGTCAGCATTGCGGCTGTGCCGCCTTCCATTGCTGCGATCTTGGCTGCGACATGATCATTCGTTGGATTCTGCAGCCGTGTATAGAAATATCCGGATGCCTCAAGATCAAACAGTTTTCCCATGTCCTCGCTGGTGCTGTATTTGAAAGTGGTAGACTGGATGATCGGGATCTGCCGCGGCTGTCCATTCCCCGGGGTATATCCTGCCTGTACACATTTTGTGCCTATTTTATAATCGTTCATTTCATTTTCCATGCCTTTCCGCAATCTGCCCTTCGTATCCGGCAGTTACATTATTATCAAACTGATCTGCGCCATGATCTCTGCTGCAGATCATCAGTATTATTACTGTAGCATTATAAGCGCCGTTTTTCAAGAATTGTTTTTCCTGTCTGCCCGGAAGCAAAACACTTGCAGAAGTGTGTTATTTTCGATAGTATATATGTATCAGATGTACGGATACAGGTTGATCTGAAACAGGTAACTGTCTGATCGATCCGGAAGATAAAAGGAGGCATCCTTATGACTGAACAGGAGATCAAGGATATTTTACAACAACAGAACCACTTTTTTTCCAGTGGCAAAACGATCCCGGCGGAATTCCGCCTGAAACAGTTAGAAAGTTTGAAGGAGGCTATGATCCGCCATGAAGCCGACCTCGCTGCGGCATTGAAGGAGGATCTTGGAAAGAGCCGTATGGAGAGTTATATGTGTGAGATCGGGCTGACGCTGTCCGAGCTTACCTGGATGCAGAAGCATCTCCGCAGCCTTATGCGCAGCAAACGTGTTTCCACCCCGGTCGCCCAGTTTGCAGCAAAGAGCTTCCGCTCCCCTTCCCCTTACGGAACCGTGCTGATCATGAGCCCATGGAATTACCCGGTGTTACTGACACTCGATCCGCTGATCGATGCCATTGCAGCCGGAAATACAGCGGTCGTAAAACCGAGTGCCTATGCCCCTTGCACGTTCAATGTCATGAAAACCATGATCGAAGAATGTTTCCCGGCACATTATGTTGCAGTAGTCGATGGCGGCCGTGCAGAAAATCAGGCATTATTGCAACAGCGTTTTGATATGATCTTTTTCACCGGTGGAAAAACTGTCGGTCGTGAAGTGCTCCGCCATGCGGCTGAATATTTAACCCCTGTCACATTAGAGCTTGGCGGAAAGAGCCCATGTATCGTCGACTCCACCGCTAAGATCCGGCTTGCCGCAAAGCGTATTGTCTTCGGCAAGTATTTAAACTGCGGACAGACCTGTGTTGCGCCGGATTATATTCTCTGTGACAAACGCATCCGCGATGAGCTTATCACTGCGATCTTAGCTGAGATTGAAAAGCAGTTTGGGAAAGAACCTCTGAAAAATCCGAATTACGGAAAGATCATCAACGAAAAGCATTTTGAACGCATTCTCAGGCTGATCAATGGGGAAAAGCTTGTGTATGGGGGACAGTCAGAGCCTGAATCGCTCCGCATTGCGCCTACCGTTCTCAATAATATTACGTGGGACGACGCTGTGATGGGCGAAGAGATCTTCGGTCCACTGCTTCCGATCCTCACCTTCGACACATTAGACGAAGCGCTTGATACCGTGGAATCCCACCCTCATCCACTAGCGCTTTATTTTTTCAGCGAGGACAAGGCTGCACAGAAGAAGGTCTTAGATACCTGCCGTTTTGGTGGCGGCTGTATCAATGACACGATCATTCATCTTGCAACGAGCGATATGCCATTCGGCGGTGTCGGTGAGAGCGGCATGGGCAGCTACCACGGCAGGGTTGGTTTTGAAACCTTCAGCCATTACCGCAGTATTGTCAATAAGAAAACGTGGATGGATCTGCCGATCCGGTATCAGAAATATACCGGATTGAAAGAAAAGATGATGCGGATGTTTTTGAAATAAGGGGGGATTATACTCCCCTTTTATTTCCCTGTCTGCTGTGCTTTAGTTATTATATCTTTAATGTCCTCGACTCCTTCTATTCTGTTTATGCCAAAACATTTCTTACCAGCATCCTTTAGAGAAGCTCCAATATGATATCCTTCTTTACCATCTATAATCAGAAACCTATCATGAAAAGATGCTGTTTTTTTTACGGTAAGTGTTGGATACTGTGCATTAAAATTTGCTATATCCTGAGCCGATAACTTTGTATTAGGCAACGTGTATGTATAAACATTCACCCCTATGTTCTTCTTAGCCAAAATGTTCAACGTAATAATATCAATATATCCGTCAATAAGAATTATCTCCTTTTGGGCATGAGTAATAATATTTGTGAGTAAACTGAAAGCATCAAATATCTGTCCGTCAAAAAAAATCTTCTGACATTCCTCTTCATGATTGGATATATATTCAAATATTTTTGTAAAATTTTCCTCCGCATCTTTTTGTAATTCCAGTTGTTTCAGTTCAACAGCATTAATCCTTTCAAACAAAAGAGCATTGCTTGAAATAAAATGCCGCATCTCGCGAAATCACGCATAATAAAAAATATATCATAGTTGACAAGCTCGGCATCTTGTTCAACCTCAATATCCGGTGCAACTCCGATTTCGTGAATAAGCTTGCCGTTCGGCGTGCGATAAACGTCGGTTGTGAGCTTTATGTATCCCTGACCGTTCCGCAATGCCCAGCTTGACTGCACAATACCCTTGCCGTACGTGTTTTTGCCTATCAATGCCGCGCATTTGTTGTCCTGAACGGCGGAAGCAAAAATCTCGCTTGAGGATGCGGAGTTTTCATTAATCAAAACAGCGTAGGGGATCTCCAATGACTGCTCTGCCGTTGATTCAAAGCTTTGCGGAGGATCAACAAGCTTTCCTTCAAGGGTTGTAATTGTGCATTCCGGCAAAATGCGGTCGCAAATCGCAACAACAACATCCAGCGAACCCCCGGGATTGTTTCGCAAATCGATGATCAGTGACTCAATGCCCTGCCCAAGCAAACCGTCAAGGCCTTCGTTAAACTCTTCGGCGGCATTGCCTGTAAACGATTCAATTCGGATATAACCAATGCTGTTTTCCAGGATTTCCGTATAAACACGTTTAATATATACGTCGCCGCGTTCAACGTCAATTTCGAGGGTCTCTTCTCCGCGTTTAATCGTGAGTGCAACGGTCGTGCCGTCCAAACCGCTGATTAAATCACTGACCTCTTCATGAGGAAGCCCCAAAGTTGATTTTCCGTCGACAGCAATGACGGTGTCGCCTTCCCGTATGCCTGCTTTCGCTGCGGGATTCCCTTCATAAACACGAACTATCTCTGCACCGTTTCCGTCCGTCACACCAAGCAGTACACCGATGCCCTTGTAGCTGCCGTTGATTGAGTTTTCAAACGCCTCGTATTCCTCATTCGTATAATACGCTGCATAAGGATCACCAATCGAGTTAACGATATCATGTGCTGCATCTTCAAGCAGTTTTTCGGTGTCCGGCGCATCATCATGAAAATAATAATACTTGTCTATTTCGCTCAGGAGCGTGCTGATAAGGGATGAGTCATATTTTGCTCCGCCGTCTATCAGCCGATATCGACCTTTTCCGCCGAGCAGAGCCACAAAAAGCACCATAGCCGCAACCGCCGCACTCATCAGCATCAAAACCGCAACCTGCCACGGCCGTGCGCCGTTATACTTTTTGATCACCTGTCGCTGCACAATCTGCTCATCGTTGTGAATACTGTTGTCCATCCTTCATTCCGTATCCCGTTCCGCGGGAATTCCTTTCTGATTTTTAAGCTCAAATACCAACGTTACTGTTCCGTGAATTCAATCGCCGTTTCATCCCGCTGCAACTCGTCATTCGATGTTCCGTCACATTTCATGCAGGATTTTATGGCAGGAAGTGCGAGCGGGTCAACCTCTCCGAGCCTTATTCCTCCCGTTTGCCGCGGAGGGAGCTTCATTCTGTCCCACATGCCGTATTTATGCGTGTCCACGATTGCTTTCATAAACTTCGTTTCGACATCGGGAACGATTTTCCTGAAGTCTTGAAGCAGCAGGCGCATATCTTCACGCTTTGTATGGCCCGCAGCAGGGCAGTTTGCACGCAAAACCGGCAGCCGGAGCCTGCGCGAAGCGGAAACAGCATCCTTTTCCGGGAAGAAAACGAGCGGACGGATTACCGTGATACCCGTTCTGCCAAGGTATGTGACGGGTGCAAACGTGTTCAATCTGGCTTCAAAAAACAAACTCAGCAAAAAAGTCTCAAGAACATCTTCACGGTTATGTCCGAGTGCAACAAGGTTGCAGCCCTTTTCAAGTGCAATGTCGTTCAATGCCCCGCGCCGCATTTTCGCACACATAGCGCATGGATTCTTTTCTTTGCGTATGTTGAAAACAACATCTCCGATATCCGTTTTGCGCACTTCAAAATCAATATCGTGTTCCTTTGCGAACCTTTCGATTCCGCCTGTATCCTGTTCAACAATGCCAAGGTCAAGCATAACAGCGCATAAATCATACTTCTTCTTTGAAAAAAGCTGATAAAGCTTAAGTCCGTACATCAGCAGAAGGCTGTCCTTGCCTCCGCTCACACCGACGCAAATCTTGTCGCCGTCCTGTATCATATTGTATCGTTCATCTGCACGTCTGATGCAGCCGAGAACCTGTTTCATTTGTATATTTCTTTCTGTACTTCTTTTTGAAAGTTTACTTCCGCGCGCAAAAGCAAATCAATTCTCAAGCTCACAGCCGAGCGTTTGTACGCGGTCGTTTTATTCACCGCTAAATTATACCGTATCCGGCTCATTTTGTATAGCTTTTTTTGTCGAAAGACCGATAGCCTGTCCGAATGCTCACATAATCAACGGCATTTCGGGCAAAATATGCCGGTGAATCCGTGCGGACATGTTTTGCGTTCGACGATCATAAACAGGAAAAGAGGAAAGACAGCATGGAGCGATTCAATTTCGCATTACAATCGATTAAGTGTTTTTTTGCTGTTCGCATGCCTTTGTCCCGGCTCGGAGCCTCCGTTTTTTTCGTTATGCTGCTTATGTTGTTTTACGGAATTCGACTTGATGCAAAGGTGCTGCTGCGCGGATATTTCTGTGAAATAAAAATCAAAGTGATTCTTCTCTTCGGAATTATCCGAATTAAGCTTCGTTATTGTCTCGAATATGAGCCGTTTAACGGCATCACTGTTTTTCAGGTTAACAAC
>OQVT01003467.1_pt1 | contig 10127 bp, 10 predicted proteins | sample 1691561 | NCBI WGS metagenome assembly OQVT01 (sample SAMN03418260, study PRJEB22391) | human gut metagenome | biome: human-gut; feature: organic feature; material: feces | host: Homo sapiens | place: Tanzania | collected 2013-01
GGTCTGGGTATAAGCCGGCAATGTCTTATGTGCACTCTCTATGCACAAATCTGCACCGAATGCCAGTGCTTTCTGTGGAAATCCTTTTGAAAAGCCAAAATGTGCGCCATGAGCTTCATCCACGATCAGTGGTATGCCTTTTTCATGTACGTATTGTGCAATCGCTTCGATATCTGAAACCACGCCGTCATACGTCGGAGATGTCAGCAAAACTGCTTCTGTGTCTGGATACTGCTCCAACATGTCACGCACCTGCTCCGGACAGATACTCCCCTGAATGCCAAACTCTGTCTGCTCCGGATAGAGATATGACGTTTTCAGATTCATGAGATAGACCGCATGATACACCGATTTATGGCAATTGCGCGCCATCAGCAGACGGCCTCCTTTTTTCACGGTTCCGCACACTGCAGCCAATAATCCTGCTGTACTTCCGTTTACAAGAAAAAATGTCTCATCCGCGCCGGCTATCCTGGCTGCACGATGCTGAGCCTCACGTAAAATTCCTTCCGCATGATGCAAGTTATCAAACCCGGTAATCTCCGTAATATCTATCTCTTCCGGCATCCAGCTTCCCATAAGCTGACGCTTGTGCCCCGGCATATGAAATGGATAAGCATCTGTCTGACGATAAGCCAGCAATTTTTCATCCAGATATTGTCCTTTATTTTGCTCCATCTTGGTTCTTCTCCCTCTAACTATGTATGTACTACGCTATCATACCATATTTTTACGCATAGAGAACACGTTTGACAGGAAATGCGACGTAATTTTCCATCAAGATTAGAAACTGCCGATACATGGAGCAAATTTCCACATATCGGCAGTTCTAGCTTTGTCCGAATATCTTTTATAAAGATAATATATTTACTTTTCTAATATATCAGATGAATTTCTACTAACGTACGTCTTTGTCGATCGGCTCTACTTTTAATACGCACATAGCAACGAGTCCGATCACAGCCATAACTGCCATGATGATATATGCCAGCTGGCAAGTAGGATCGATTGAGTTACAAGCAGATACCACTGTGATACCAACACCTGTCATTACAGAGTTCAGAGGCTGAATAACAGAAAATGCGTTTTTGAAATCATAACGTCCCCAGATAGCTGCTGTACAAGATACCATTAAGTTTGAGGATCCTCCCAGCATTACAGCAAGGATCGGAAGGGAGATGTAATGTAATGCAGTTACATGTGTTAAGCAGCAAAGAACTGCTACAAATGCCAGAACATTGATCAGGATACCTGTTTTCTTTGTACCGATCTTAACATCTAACCAACCTACTACGATAGATCCCGGGATAGCAAGTACACCTGCGATACCAAGCATCTGAAGTACATTCGGAAGCTCATATCCCATAACCATGAATTTTGTTACGAAGTTGGACATGATACCCATGGACATGAAGCCTGTGATACCAACTGCGATCCAAAGGATCCACATACGTCCTGTTTTCAGACATTTACCAGCTGTCCATTTGGATGTTTTTAAGTACTCAAGTGCTGCCTGATGCTCTGCTTTTGCTTTCTCATTATCGAAGGACGGATCGTTATCCGGGTAACCACCTTTTTCTTCCGGGAAATCACGAACGAAAAGAATTACTACGATACCAACAATAACTGCGATAACAGCAATTGCAATATAATATGCAGAATAACCAACAGTTCCTACAAACATACCTGCTACTGCAGATGTTGTAGCTGCAGACATCTTATAAACCTTATCAAATCCTAATTCATTAACTTTTTTCTTAAAATCCTCAAATATTGATTCATCATATAACATATCAGCCTTATTTGCTACTACTATTTGTGGTCTATCCCAAAGCTTAACTGAATACTTCTTAAGCTCTTCATTAATTTTTACGAAATCTTCAAAAGCATCTCTTCCTTCAACTCCTGAAATATCAACAACATGTATAAGAAGTCTAGTTCTTTCTATATGTCTTAAAAACGCTAATCCTAAACCAACACCTTCGGCAGCCCCTTCAATTATACCTGGAATATCAGCCATAACAAAAGCATTCATTCCTTCAGCTTTAACAACACCTAAATTTGGCTTTAATGTTGTAAAGTGATAGTTAGCTATCTTTGGCTTAGCAGCTGTAACTGTTGAAAGTAATGTTGATTTTCCTACATTTGTTCTTCCTATTATTGTTACAAATCCTGATTTAAATTCTGCCATTATTTTTCTTCCTCCACCTTTTTTACAGTATATTCTATAACATTTATAGTTTTTATATTTAATTTTGATGCAATATCATCTTCATCCATTTTTGCAATACGCACTGTCTTTTTAGACTCAAGTTTTATATCAGCATCCTTTATTTTTCCAATTATCCTTGTATCATTATCCATTCCGATTGGTAATGTCTTGTTTTGATTATCAAAATAAACACAATTAGAAAATGCTAATATATTAGAACCTCTTTCAAAATTAATTTTAAATAAGTTTATTTTATTTTTTTCAGATTTTTCTATTCCATCTAATATTTCATTTTCTGCACATAAACTAAATACATTTATCTCATTTGCATCAATATTTTCTTCTTCTTCTTTCCATAAATATGCAGAAAGATTCTCACTTAATGTTATTTTATCAAGTGCATCATTTATTCTCCAATTAATTTGACTTAAATTTGCTCTATAATCTGCTATTTTATATTGTTTAGCTACACCTAATATTTCATATTTATTTTTTGGATGTTCTCTATGTTCTTTATTTGCTAATTTTTTTACTTTTCTTGTATCTTCTTCCAATCCATCAAATATATCTATTGTTTCGTCTTTATTTATTGCTTTAAAATCTGCTTTTACTTTTTTTAGATATCCATCTAATTCTTTTGGTTCTAATGAATTTGTTCTTATTTTATTTAATGCAATTAATTGATCTGTTGTAGTTATATATATTGCATCTAATTCTTCTTTATTTAATTTATTGCGTTGTAATTTATCAATTGTGTTTCCAAATTCTTCAAAATCTTCGTCATAATCAAAATGATTTAAAATACGTATATTTCTCTTTGGAATACCATATCTTAAAAAGGGACGAATTAAATCCAAGTGATATTCACTGCCCTGTTCAAATTTATCAGTATAATCTTCATAATCACTTGCCCAGCCTGTCTTTTGAGACAAATCGAATCATAGGAAGTGTAGGAAAAATCGGGCTAATATATGCAACAGATAAAACCCTGAAGGGGAACAATGTTTCTGCACAGATGCATAAATATCTGCTGGAGCTTTATCCAGAACTGATGAAACGGTACTCCTGTGGATTAGTTTGCCACTATATCGATGAGTTGGATCAGGCGAAAAAGGAATTTCCAGATGCTGAAATTTATTATTCATATGATTCAAAAGATTACGCCCAAATATACAATAATTTCGATTTGGTTGTAGGTGGGCGTGTCCACGGAATTGGTATGAGTGCATCTCTCGGTATTCCGGGGATTATGATAAAGCATGATAGTCGGTCCAGTACAACGGATGGTTTCCTTGCAGAGTCAGTTGCTGTAGGAACTGAAATCCAGGAAGTAATTCGCTTAATCGACAAACAAAGCCTCCGTATTGAAGAATATTCAGCCAAGCTGATTGAGCACAAAAATAACGTCATGACGCAGTACATCGATTTATTCAAAGCGAAAGCAAGTGACTTATTTTTCACTAACGAAGCAAATTCGGAGAATATCTGCAAATGAATAAGCACTCTACATTGGTAAAAAACACCCTGATTTACGCCATCGGCAACTTTGGATCCAAATTTCTAGCCTATGTCATGGTTCTGGTCTATTCCTACTACATCACTCCGGAAGAACTGGGTTACTACGATGTAGTCCTGACAACCATCTCCATGATACAGCCTCTGGTCATTTTCCAGATCAACGATGGTGTTTTTCGATTTTTGGTTGACTCTGACAAGCACCAGCAAACAGCAATCGTCGGTAATGCAATGAAATTTCTTTGCATTACAACGATTGCTTCTGAGCTGGCATTTGCGATTTTCTGTGGATTCGTAAATGTTCAGTATGCGGTGTGGATTGGGTTACTGCTAGTTACGACCATGTTTTTCGTACTCATGCAGGATATTATACGTGGACTTGGTCTGAATAAAGAATATGCCGCCTATGGTGTGCTGAACAGTGTTGTCATGCTCGTTCTAGAAACGGTGGGGCTGATTGTACTCCATATGGGAGTAGAGACACTTTTTGTTTCCAAGGTATGCGCCTATAGTGCGTGCATAATTACTATGTTTGTACGCCATAGGGAACTTTCGCAGGCACTACATGAGAAAATATCTAAAAAGGTTTTGAAACCGATCCTCAAGTACTCTGCTCCGCTGGTGCCCAATACTATTTGCTGGTGGGTTGTAAACTCATCTGATCGGTATATCATTCTGTTTGCGTTGGGCGCTGCATACAACGGAATCTATTCCATGTCCACAAAGTTTCCCACAATTCTGACCATGGTAACCAGTATTTTTTACTTAGCATGGCAGGAGACTGCGATTAAGGAGTATAACACACCGGAAAGAGATCGTTTTTTCAGTGATATTTTTCAAAAATACTATGTTTTACTGTTTTCGCTGTGTCTATGCGCCATTCCCGCAACGAAAATTGTGATCGAGTTGTTTGTTTCCGAGGCATACAAAGAAGCATGGAGATACACAGGGTTTCTCTATTTGGGTGCAGCATTCAGTGCGCTTTGCGGCTTTCTAGGAATAGGATACCAAATTTCAAAAGAGACTGCTCGGAGTTTGGCTACCACCATTTTTGCAGCTATTCTAAACTTTGGGGTAAATGTTGCCTGTGTAAAGTTCATTGGGCTTCAAGCAGCTAGTTTTTCGACATTTGCTGCATATCTTTTCTTATTCCTGATTCGGCTACAGCATTCTAAGCGGTATTTTGCACTAACTATTCAATGGGTAAAATTTATTAGCCTTTTTATAATGGCAATTCTTTTTATGTTGATTACATTTACTGTCCCTGACCTGTGGCTGTGTGTGCCAATGCTGCTGGTTGCACTTATTATTCTCGTCAAAATGAACTACGATATACTTCTGCTATTCGCTTCAAAAATTCGGAGGAAAGATCTATGAAACGCAGGGACCTGAGTATAGATGTATTAAAGATTATCGCAATGCTGGCAGTTGTTTCTGAACATATGTTGTTATCTACTGGGAAATGTTGTCTTCCTGAAAACGTTTACTGGTCAATCAGAGTTCTTTGCAAAATTAATGTAAATACATTTATTATTGCTACTGCATATCTCAGTATTGGACGACCAACACGACTAGTAAACTGTCTTAGGATATCCTTGTCGGCTATCATAGTATCGGTTGCATCCTATCTTGTTTCAATAGCTGTTTTTCATTCTCCACTTTCATTGAAAGAACTTATAAAGTGTTTTTGTCCAATATTATCCAACACCTATTGGTTCTTAACAAGCTATATCGGTCTTTATCTATTAATACCGATTCTCAATGAAATGGTTGCCCTGTTCCAGAAAAAAGGTTGTTTGGGGACTGTAGCTAGTATGCTTTACATTGTAACAAGTATTTACCCCCAATTTTATCCGATTCATGCAAATATAAGTAATGGGGGGGGGAGGACACTTTATTGGATGGTGACGCTTTATTTTATTGCCGCCGCAATAAAGCAAAAGGAGTTCTCGAAGTCTACAGCAATCTTGCTTGCCATACTGTCATATTTAGCACTTTATTCTAGCCGACTTATACTAAATGAGCAGGCGATGATACTGTTTTCCAACCAATCACCACTTGTTTTGGGGCTATCCCTCGGTATTTTTATTCTCATTCGAAAGATGTTATATGACCGCAGCTCGCCACGGATTGTAGCTTTTTTTGCCACCTCAACCCTAAGCGTTTATTTAATTCACGAATGCTATCTGAAGGCACAATTATGGCAGTATGTGGATGACATGAGCGATATTTCACCTATGGTATTGTTGATTACCCCTATTTTAATCTATTTTTTTGGCGCTGTTTTTCATTTTTTTAGTAACCGTCTAGTAAATTGGATCTGCTCGTTTCAGTGTATTGTGTCCAATTGTGAAAAGGTGCAAAATGCTATGTATGCAAATTTGAATATAAATTAAGCAACTTTATACTATGTCAGAAGGTGAACCAATGAAAACCATCATCATGGCCGGAGGTCGGGGTACCCGCATCTCCGAGCTTTTTCCAGACATACCCAAACCCCTGATTCCCATCGACGGCATCCCCGTCCTAGAGCGGGAAATCTGCTCCTTGGCCTCTCAGGGCTTTACGGACATCATTCTGACCATCTCCTATCTCCACGAAAAAATCGAGGAGCATTTCGGAGATGGCAGCAAATGGGGTGTACATATTGAATACTTCGTGGAAGACAGCCCTATGGGCAATGCTGGGGCACTGTTCAAGCTGGACCTGAAAGAAGACTTTCTCCTGCTGAATGCGGATGCGGTATTCGACGCAGACTTTAACCGGATGGTGGATTTCCATAAATCCCATGGCGGTCTGGTTACTCTTTTCACGCATCCCAATAGCCATCCCTACGATAGCGGACTTATTGTTGCTGATAAAAATGGAGCTGTCGAGCAATGGCTGGCTAAGGAAGATGAACGGCCAGAATACTATCGCAATCGTGTCAATGCGGGACTTCATGTTATCAATCCGGTTGTTTTGGAGCATTCTGGGATTGATGCGGACAAGGTTGGCACTGTGGGAGAGAACGGAAAACCCATCAAGGTTGACTTGGATCGGCAGCTTCTTAAGCCGTTGGCAGGAACCGGAAAGATGTTCTGCTACGATAGTCCTGAATATGTGAAGGACATGGGAACCCCCGAACGCTATTATTCTGTATGTGAGGATTACAAGACCGGTCGCGTTTCCGGTAAGAATCTGAAGAACAAACAGAAAGCGGTGTTCCTTGATCGGGACGGCACTATCAATAAATATGTGGGTTTCCTTCGGAACATAGACGAGTTTGAACTGATAGACGGCGTTGCAGATGCAATCAAAAAAATCAACGCCTCCGGTTATCTAGCAATTGTTGTTACGAATCAGCCTGTGATTGCCCGTGGGGAAGTGTCCTTTGAAGAACTCGAAGTGATTCACAACAAAATGGAGACGCTTCTGGGCAAGGAGGGCGCTTATCTGGATGCCATCTACTTCTGCCCGCACCATCCGCACAAGGGTTACGAAGGGGAGCGCCCAGAACTGAAGGTTGACTGTGATTGCCGCAAACCGAAACCTGGAATGCTGCTGAAGGCAGCGCAGGATTTCAACATTGACTTGGCACAGTCGTGGATGGTTGGCGATGGCGAGAACGATATTAAAGCAGGTCAAAACGCCGGATGTCAGACTGCTTTGATTGGCTCTGAGTCCTACGGACAGGCTGTGACGGTATCGTCTTTGAAGGACTTTGTAGAACGGTACCTGAAATAAGAGGGGAGAGTACGACTATGCGCGAACTGGATAACCGACTGATGAGACATATCGACCTGTTGGTAGCACGATACCCTTCTTTAGAATCGGCAAAAGATGACATTGTTGCAGCTTATCTTCTGATGGAAGAATGCTATGAAAATGGTGGAAAGCTTCTTGTGGCTGGCAATGGTGGTTCTGCAGCTGATGCAGAGCATATTGTTGGTGAGTTGATGAAGGGTTTCAAGCTGCCCCGCAAGCCGAAAACCGATTTTGCGGAAAAACTGGTTGCGGAAGATCAGGAACTCGGTGCTGTCCTGGCAGAAAACCTGCAGGGGGCACTTCCGGCAATTGCGTTGGACGGGCATCCTGCGTTGTCCACAGCCTACATGAACGACTGTGAACCGTTGCTCTGCTTTGCACAGCAGGTCAACGGCTATGGCAAGGCCGGAGATGTGTTCCTTGGCATTTCCACCAGTGGTAACAGTAAAAATGTGCTGTTTGCGGCGACAACCGCACACGCTAAGGGAATGAAGGTCATTGGACTGACGGGAGCAAAGGACAGCAAACTGAAGGATATGAGCGATGTGTGCATCAAGGCGCCGCAGACGGAAACTTATATGATTCAGGAACTGCATCTGCCGATCTATCATTGCCTGTGCCTGATGCTGGAAGATAGGTTCTTTGCGTGATTATAACTAAGCTATGTTCAAAGCACGGCTATTCTCAGCTCCGGTGTCCTGAGACAACCCGAACATGGTGCCAACAGGATTGTGATTCGATGCATGTAGACGAGAATATGCAGATAACGCTGTGGGAGGGGGAACAAGGCGTACCTTGCGTATCACCGTGAGAAAATCTTCAAGGGTTAATAATCTGAACCTTTGTTTTAATAAGAACCAATATAAGGCAGCACAGTGTGCTGCCTTATATTGGTTTTGCGATGCCTCTGACGGGCTGGTGATTGACTGTTGTTAGGTTATGACGGTAATCAGAAACGCTATTTTATAACCGCGCGGCGGGGTAGAACTGCCCGGCAAAACCGCCACTGACGGCGTATGAACGGGTCATCGGGTCAACAGCTCAAAATGATTCCGCTTGGTGACGAGCAGCCCTTCCTTTTGCAGCTTGGAAAGCTCCGCTGACATGGCGGAACGTTCCACGCAGAGAAAATCCGCCAGCTGCTGACGGTCAAAGGAAATGTCAAAGGAAAGAGAGGACTGCCGGATGGATTCGGCAGACAGGTACGACAGCAGCTTTTCCCGCGTGGTTCGCTTGCTGACGTGGGTGATTTTATCGTTAAAGAGCAATATTTTGCTTGCCAGAACGCTGACCAGATTGCGGATGAGCTTCTGGTGATGGTCACAGGCGCTGGGGCAGGCGGTGAGCAGCCGCCTGACGTTCAGCAGCAGAATTTCGCAATCCTCCTGCGCCACCACGCTGATGTTCAGGATAGCACCGGGGGTGGCGGCGTAAGGCTCCCCGAAAAAGTCTCCCGTACTGCACTTGGACAGGATGTTGCGGTGTCCCCAAGGATCCTCCTGTATCACAAGAGCGGAGCCGGACAGCACAAGCCCCATGACCTCCGTGGATTCTCCGGCACGGAAGATATAGGAGCCGCGGGGTCGGACGCTTTTTGCGGCACTGACACAGTGCAGGATGGACAAAATCTCATCGTCGGTAAGCCCGCCAAAGAAGGGGCAGTTCCGCAGAACGGGCAGATATTTTTGCATAAAGGCGCTCCTTGTTGGAAATCAAACATACAAGATGGCTTTATTATACTATAATAAACCCGCAAATGCAAAAAACACTCACAACAGGAGAAAATAGATATGATTCGGAAAATCATCCATATTGACGAAGAAAAATGCAACGGCTGCGGGCTGTGCGCAACCGCCTGCCATGAGGGAGCCATCGACATCATCAACGGCAAGGCAAAGCTGGTGCGGGAGAATTTCTGCGATGGCTTTGGCGACTGCCTGCCGGGTTGCCCTACCGGTGCTATCACCTTTGTTGAAAGAGAAGCGCTTGAATATGACAGAGAAGCAGTTGAAAAAAATATGAAAGCAAAGGCAGAAAAGAAGGAAGTATTCCACGGTTGTCCGTCAAGCAGAATGCATACCTTTAACAGAACGTCCGAAAGCATTGAGCAAATGCCTGCAGTCAACAAATCGCAGCCCGCTCAGCCTCGTCGGTCGTCTTTCTGTAAACCTCGAAAAGGTTTTCAATTTCATCGAGCATAGGCTTTTCCGCCGTATAGTCACTCGTTCCGAACTGCTCAGTTCCCTTGAACATAAGGTGTTCGAAATAATGCGCGAGTCCGGTGGTCTCCGCCGGGTCGTTCTTGCCTCCGACCTTGACCGCAATGTAGGTCTGGATTCTCGGAGTTTCCTTGTTGACGCTCATGTAGACCTTAAGGCCATTGTCAAGCGTATAAATCCGTGTGTGCATCGGATCGTTCTTGACCGTCTCATACTCTTTTGCACAAGAGGACGAGACGAGCGCGGCAATCACAGTAGCCGCAACCCGCTCTGAAAATTGATTGACAAATGATTGTGTCAACGAAGAATATGTTCCCGAAGATCCGCACTTTTGTGTGCCACGTCTTCGGGACTTTTTTGAAGAAACCTTCAAAAAATAACCTGCATCATCTTTTTCGTTCTTTTCGGTCTATCTTTGTTTTCTCATCAGTCGT
>OQVT01003469.1_pt1 | contig 10125 bp, 8 predicted proteins | sample 1691561 | NCBI WGS metagenome assembly OQVT01 (sample SAMN03418260, study PRJEB22391) | human gut metagenome | biome: human-gut; feature: organic feature; material: feces | host: Homo sapiens | place: Tanzania | collected 2013-01
GCGAAGGTAAAAAAGACGACCGCAAATGAGATTGTCACAAATGGAAATGCGATGTATTCAATTGCCGGAGCAACTTTTGGAATATTCTCAGACCAGAATTGCAGTAATCAGATTGGAACACTTACAACAAATGAAAATGGCGATACGAACGAGGTGGAAGTGACAGCCTTGTCAGGATATTTTTGCATCAAATCTTTTCCTACAGCTTCAAATGATTCCCCGTTGCAGATGCGTTCATAAGCCTCCATGGCTTGCTGGTAAACTGCCACAGTATCTTTTGAGACACACTTTGCTGGAAGGAAGAATATCAAATGGTCAAATCCCAAAAACTCTTTCAAACGCTCGTGTTCTTTCTCCACGACAAGGTCTTCAGCTTTTTTGTCAGATAAATATCCAGATATAAGCTCTGAACGATAACGCTCCAATTCACTCTTATAAGATGGTGTTTTATCAAAGCCTTCCGCTTCGGCTTCTATCACTTTCAGTTTGAAATTCTGAAACAACTCCACAAAATCTTTCAGATTCTTCTCTTCAGACAGGTTGTTATTGATATATATAGGGCGAACTGTATAGTCTGCACGAGGCACATTAATAGCAATAACTTTTCTGCCGTCAATATCTATAGTCTGAATATCATCATCATATAGAAGGTTGATATTGACTTTTTCTCTACTATTTACAGTATTCCACAAATCCTTGCGAATTTTGTCTGCATCCTCAACACCAACGATTTCAAACCGTTTGGCATTGTCTTGCTCGTCCATACGCTCAACCACGCCCAACAATATGGTTCCGCCGTATGTGTTGGCAAAAGCGGAATAAGTGTCCCATAGAGATGTCGGTACACCTTTCGTCGCTTTCTTGCATTCTAAGGTGACACGCTCACCTCCAGAGAGAATTTCGTATATGTTATTTATTTTGTTCATTTCGTTCTATCTTCTGCAACATTCCAATAAACAATATCGTCCTGTTTTAAATCATATTTATGTGTTTTGGCTTTAACATAGGAATATATCACCTTGAACCAATCAGACACAGACATTGCTGAATATTTTTCTCCGAACTTCTCTATACATTCTTTTTCCAAAAGAAGTACAGATATGCCATTATGCATCGTCATTAAAGTGTTAGCAAACTCCACGATATTGATATCATCATTTATGTCTGTCAACTTGCGGCCAAACTCTGGAATATCCATGTTGCCATTGCTTAATATAAAATCTTGCAAAAACAATTCCGCTTTTGGTTTTACCTTAAATGGAAGCAGTTTTGCACCTTCTGTCATTTCAAAGAATTGTTTTGCCTTAGCCTTGTCTATAGTTGCAGTTAACTTTGAAAAACGATTATACGAGTTCAAGTTGTCTGCTGTAACGGCTGAAGACATGATTTCTTTTAGTAACAGTTCGTTGATACCAAAGAGTTCTGCCACTTGGTGAAGTTTCGTATTCTTAGCCTGGTTCATATACTCCACGACATAGTCATAAAATCTCTTACCAGTGTCAAGAACAGCATCACCACTTTCTACGTCATGCAAGAAAATGTTGGCATACTTTTGCTCTTCTTGAGATAACAGAGCAAATGACTTGTGGAGTTCCTGCATTACCATTTGTCGTTCCTCTTCAGAAGCATTTCCCTTGTTAATTAACTTCAGATAAACATCAAAACGCTCATTTATATAGTCTGCATCTATCTGACCTGTATCTATTTCTGTAAGATAAGTCTCAATGTCGTATGGTGGTTCTTCCACGCCACCACCTCCTATACCTGAAGGCAACAACTCTTGGTATCGCTTTAGCAACACATTGTAAGTTTCTTCATTTATCAACATATCAATATCCGCATAGTTGCCTTGTGGTTGTTTTAGATGATAATGATTTTTCTCCCAAACAAAACCTTGTATGCGAGCTGCCTCAAAATGCTTATTAAACAGGTTGAAAAGTTTTACGAAACGTTTCCTTTCTGCTTCCAATTCTGGTAACTTCTCGAAGTTCTTAACACCAGCATGAACAAACAAATATTCTATTTCTTCATAGATGCTATTCATTTGATGCAAGTTATGGGTCAATGGATCTGCAAAGAGTTTCAGAGGTTTGTTGTCTGAATACATTGCTACAGCCTTATCTATGTAACATTTCATCGTATGTGGATAACGATAATAGCGTATCACTCCAAATGGTTTGTCTGGTCCAAACAAGCGGTTTGTACGGCTAAAAGCTTGAATGATATTTTCATACTCCATCAACTTATCCACATAGAGCGTATTAATCCATTTGGAATCAAAGCCTGTAAGCATCTGATTCACCACTATGAGAAGATTGCTTTGCTTGTCCTCCGTAAAATCCTTTCCATTATAAGGCTTTTTATGGGCAAGACGCAAAGCTACATCTTTCTTGAAAGCTGCATGAGTTGACATCGTAAATTCTTTGCCAAACTGCTCTTTGTAGCCTTCTAGCACCTCTATAAGACCCTCTTCCTTAAACTGCTGACCACCTGTGTTGTCAATGTTTGGGTCAAAAAGCGCCGTCACCTTCAAAGCTGGCATTTCCTTGCGCAACAATCTATAATAAGCTATAGCTTCTGGAATACTGTCCGTAGCAAGCAAGGCATGGAACTTATTGTTCAAACTGAGCGTGATCCAATTTTCCTTAATATCTTCCACAACTTTCAGATGATGCTTTTTACAGTTATATTGTGAAGAAGGTATGAAATCCTCTATACCTTTTATATATGAACCATCTGGTAGTGTCTTTCCTGCCATAGACACCTTGCTTGGATTCATATAGTACTGATATACTTTCTTTTTAGCCTCATCAGCCATAGCTTCCTCATCCGTCTGTGCTTTTGCTTTTTCCAAAGCTACACAACGTCGTAAAGACTTATCCTTATATGTAGGACACATATATGGGTCAAAACCTAATACATTCTTGTCTATAATGCCATTGGCTATTGAATAAGTATGTAATCTTTCACCAAAGATAGTTTGCGTGGTATTCGATTTCTTTTGATTTTCATCATTGATTGGAGTACCCGTAAAACCAAAGAATACCGCATGAGGAAAAGTTCGCTTAATGTCGATTAGCATGTCACCAAAAGTAGAACGATGGCATTCGTCTATGATAAACACCACTCGCTTGGATACAATCTTCTCTATTTCGGCTTTTTTCTTAGGAAACTCCTCGGCATTCACCTTGCTCATCTTCTGTATGGAAGTCACTATCAGAAGATTTTTCCTTGGAGTATCGTCATACAGTTTTCCTATCAAATCATCCGTGTCTTCCGTCGCCTGTACATCATCCACGGAATCAGCAAAAGAACGATATTCATCCAAGGACTGTGTTCCAAGTTCTATTCTATCGACAAGAAACACAACTTTATCTGCATCCCCCGATTGTGCAATCAACTGAGCAGATTTAAAACTGGTCATAGTCTTTCCGCTACCTGTCGTATGCCAGATATAGCCACCTTTCTGCTCCGTACTCTTCCAATCCCATTTTGCAACAATGGAACTAATCTTACTGGCAGCATAATATTGATAGCTTCGCAATACTTTTAATATACCATCTGCTTGGTCGGCAACAGTATAAAACCCAATGAGCATATGTGCCATCGGTATAGAGAGGAATGTAGATGCTATTTGTTGCCAATCATTTATCGGGTTATTATTAGCATCAGCCCAATGAAAACAAAAGGCTTTGTTAAATTTAATATCAATGCCAGGATTGGCAAAATACATCATCTCCTCAGGATTCATAGCCACAAATATTTGAACCAATGAGAAAATGCTGTCTGTAAATACTCCTTCTGGAATATATTTATCTGTAATTTGATTAACAGCATGCATAGCAGGAACCTTGCTACTTTTCAACTCAATATGTATAACAGGCATACCGTTGATGAGTAAGACCAAATCGCCCCTACGTTTTGGCAAAATATAAGAATGATGTTCAAACTTTGGTTGGCGAGCTATCTGATAAAAACTTTTACCGCTTGCTATTTCCAAACGGTTATAGATAGTTAGTGATACATCCTTACCAAAATGTAATTTGTCGGCTGGATTATCACGAGTGATGGTCACCGACTTGCCATTAATGAAACCATTGAGCGCAAGGGGAGTACGCAACTCCTTTACTTTATCAAGAAGTTGCTGCATTTCTCCTTTTGTCAAAGGCTGACCATTCAAGCGGTCTATTCCCTTATTGTTATTAAAAAGGATGTCAGCCCAATTCTTAATGAGCTGTTCCTCTGTAGGATAGTTAAGCATCTTACCAGACCACCCATTATTTTTTAACAATTTGATGAGGGCATCCTCAAATTCTGGTTCATAGTCGAATCCCATATCGTTTTATATTTACTTGTTATACAAACATTTTTTGAAGCAAAGATTGTTTCACTGAGTTGAGTTTAGTCAACTTGGTGGATACTTTACCTATTATCGTTTCTATCACAGTATTGAAAAACACAATGTTTTCTTGTTCTTCAATATGAGGTATATAAACGTTCAATCTTTCTATGTCCTTATATGAAAGAGTTTGTCTCAATCCATCTCCCATTTTGTAAAATTGTTTTAAAACAGAATCGTAATAATTTAATTGTTCATACAAAAAAGCAGAGGAGTTTTCTTCGCCAACGGATATGCAAGTATAAGCAGGAGATACGATGCCTTCTTCTTTTGCCAATCCTATACGCAAACTCTTGTGGTCATTCTGCAAGTCTGTAAAACGCATAACAATAATTCCATTTTTAACAATTTGATATGTATCAAAAGAATTCGGCAATAACCCTTTCTTTGATTTGATATTTTTTCGTTTTATCTTGCCATAACTTAAAGACAGCAAATTTTGATGATGAACAGATTGGTTTGATACAAAATATCTCTTTGCAACTTCACTTAACTCATTTGTTTTCCACTCATCGTCATAACCTTTAAATCTTATTAGTGGAGCGTACCCCCCCCCCTGTTAACACTTACAAACATCTGGTTAAGAAGTGATTGCTTGATATTGCGTAACTTCTCTAACTTCTGTTCTAATTTGCGAATAAGGGTATCTATAACGGTCAAGGTCTTTCCTATTTTACGCTGTTCCTTTATATCTGGTACGTTAAAGCCAAGTTCTGAAAAATCTTCAAAGCTAATGCTTCGCCCATCACGGATACCATAAGTAACCGTTTCAAGTCGTTTTATAAATTCCTTTGACGTTAGAACATATTTCCAAAAAATATCGTCTTGTTGACTTTTATCACGAAACTCTATAATAGTGTATGCAGGTGAAGTAATCCCCTCAACATCAGAATGAGCAAAGCCACCTTGAAAAGAACGAAGATGTATTACAAACTGTCCAGGAAGAACTCTCTTGTAACCAGCCTCATTTTCCTTATTGTGTTGCACTTTAAATCCTACATCTTCTCTGATTATCATCCCATATTCCTGCGATGCAGAAAGAACAGGTAAATCAGGATGGTTCTTATCAAAATACGTCTTGAATATTATCGAAGCATCCGTATTCTCCCAATCCTCCGCAAATTCTTTGAATCTTATCTCTGGAACTTTCTTCATTTTATTCATATCTATTCCTCCTTATACATTTACCAAAACATTCTTAAATTCCTGCAAAGCAGCCATATCAAACTCGTTGCCCGTCAACTCATCTATCATATCAACAAGCTGTATGGAAGCATCGTGAATGTCATGTTCCAAGTCCACAAGCGTTGTTGCGTACTTTTTCTGCAAAGCCATAAGTTTGCCAATAAACTCATCTATGATAGTCTGAGGCAATGTTGCCAAATGGGCACAAAGACCCTCTATCCATTTGATGGATAGTAACTTCATCACATCTTCATCGGATAATTCTTGCTCTATCGTTAGCTTAGTATGCTCATGCAAGGCTACGGCAGCAAGTTTAATCTCAGCCTTCAAGGTTTTAGTCTCATTCATCAGACGACTAATCCTTATCAGATGTGCCTCATAAGAGTTTTCTGGGAAATCAAAGTTAGCACGATAATGACCAATGAGTGCATTAGCAGCAGCCTTGCCGTATGTGCCATCCTTACCAGCAGTTACGTTTTCCCAGCATATCTCATCATGGGCAGCAATAAAAGCCAACTTATCTTTCTTTTTTGAAAGTAGGAGGTATTCATTGAGTGAAGAGATCTCAGGAGTTTCCACTTCTTTCAAAGCTTCAGAAAGTTTTCCGTCAAGAGCCTTCTTATCAAGTACCCCATCATCATTGGTAATACCATCACGCTCATCATCAGCTAATTCTCCCAATGTTTCCTCTGTCTCGGAAGCAGCCATTTCTAGGCGTTCTTCCTTATCGTGAAGAGCTTGCCATTCTGATTTCAAATAAGTAGTCTGTACAAGTTCAAAGGGTAGTACATGACCAATCCAGCCATCTTGCACCTCATATTCCTTATCATCCTTCTTTTTGATAACCCAGTTGGCATCTACCATGCGAGTAGCCTCAAATCCTTCCGATTGAATGATTTCCAAATCCTGCGAAATTGTCTGCCATTTATCTGCAAACAATTGGTAAGCCTCAAAGCGGTCAACAAGTGGCATTTGCTCGAGCTGATTAAATATATATGAAGTAATCGCATCCTCTTCTGCGGCAATATTCAGAGACTGCATATTGTCGAGCAAACGATGATGTAATATTTCGCTAAAGCCACCAAACTTTTCAGAGAACATGTTCTTGAAACCAACTACAGAAGGATGATTCTCCACTGTCTTTTGAATATCTGTCACCTTAAATTCGGTTTGTGGAGTATCTGTCTGCTTGAAAAGAGAATTTTTCAATCCCGCAAAAGCATCCCAATATCTATCCATTGCAGAAAGTTCCACCTTTGGTACACCACCAAACATCGTTGCATATAAATCCCATGTTTCTGCATCATCCGAAGAATTGACATATCGAGGAATATTGAGGTTATAACCATTAGCACGAATCTCTTCTTTAGTTACCAATCGGGAGAACTTTGGTTCTTCCCTCTTAGAAATATAGGTATCCACTATACGCTTAATGTCAGAAGCACGCAACTTGTTCTTCTTTCCTTCCTTTTTAAATCCCTTAGAGGCATCTACGATAAGTACATCACTTGTTGGACGAGACTTGCGTAGCACCATGACTATAGTAGGAATACCCGTACCAAAGAAGATGTCAGCAGGTAAACCGATGATAGCCTCTATGTTGTCATTTTCAATCAACTGTCTGCGAATACTTCCTTCAGAGCCATCACCTACGCTACTTTCTGTTCCATCACCAGCATCTCCACGGAAAAGCACACCATGAGGCAAGACGATGGTCATTATGCCATCGGTCTTCAAATGATATAAGTCATGAAGCAAGAAAGCATAGTCTGCCTTACCTTTAGGCGCAATGCCGTAATCGTCAAATCGTGGGTCAACCTCTCCCAAATCTCCCTTCTTCGATTTACGAGGAGGAGTCCAACTCTGAGAATATGGTGGATTGCTAACCACAGCATCTACATGCAGAGGGTGATAAGTATTTTCCTTGTCATTCTCGTCAAAATAAGGCCAATCATCCTTCAATGTGTCACCATTTCTTGCTATGATGTTATCTGGTACGATGCCTCTCATAACGAGATTCATACGAGTGAGGTTGAAAGTATTCTGCTTTAATTCTTGTGCATAATACTTAATACAGTTATCTTGCTGGATATGACGAGCCACCGACTTACCGATATTGATAAGAAGAGAACCTGAACCGCTTGTCGGGTCATAAATTTCTATTTGAGAACGGTCTTTAAGATGATAAGCCACAATTTCTGACATCAGTAAAGAAACCTCATGAGGAGTATAGAACTCACCAGCTTTCTTGCCGGCATTGGCTGCAAACTGACTTATAAGATATTCATAAATAAAGCCAAGTACATCATAGTCTTGCCTTCCACTCATAGGAATATCTTTAATTAAAGAAAGCAGGTCACTTACAGCACGTGTTTGTTCCGCATCAGATGTTCCCAACTTTTTCAATCCTGTCTGCAAAGTATCAAATATGCCAGAGAAGACCTTCTTATGAGTTGGTGAAATCAAACGTGTAAAAGCAGACAGAGCGTCACGTACATTAGTTATTTGAAAATCAAAATTCTTATCCATCCATGTAGAATAAAGGTTTTCATATGCTATAAAATAGCCTAATTTACTTTGCGCCCACTTGACGATTTCCTTGTTTTTCTCATTGAGTTGAGGTAAATCTGTATCTGTAAAATCATATTCCTTAGCAACTCTTACTTCTTGCTCTGAAAGGAACTTGTAAAAAATGAATCCAAGAATATAATCCTTGTATTCATTTGCTTCTATTTTAGAGCGCATCTTATTTGCAGATGCCCATATCTTATTTGCGAGTTGTTGCTTGTTCATATCAATATATTATTTTTAATTGTGCCCTTTTAGACTAAACTTACTACCAAAGAGACTGTTCTCGATGTTCGGGGCTGTCAATGAAGAGAGCCTGAACCGCTGCCAGCGTTCAGACTTCTGAGAGCGGGCGGCGTAGCCGACTGTCTTGTTCGGGTTGAACACGACAAGAATGCGGCTGTCGCCTTGCAGGTTTCCCTCAATGGCTGAAAAGGTGTCGTCCCCGATACCCGTAGCCTCTGTGACAATGAACATCGTGTGGACGGCGTGAAAGCCCGACCACGCCTCGTGGTTGTTCTCATCAGCCTTGAAGCCTGTCAGAAACCATTCTTTGTCGTTGGTTCTGATGTCATAGGCGGAGAGTTGCCCGATGAGTTCAACGCCACGGGCTTTTGCCCTGTTGAAGAGGCGGGAAATCTCAGGCATCATAATGTTCTTGACCTGACGGTCGGTCGGGGCTGTCAGGGCGACTTTCGTGTTTTCAGCGAGTTCAATCTTGCCGAACTCATTGCGTCTCCAACGGGGTGTCAGATACAAGAAACAGATGGCAGCACAAGCCGCAACGAAATCCTTTCCCCGTGCTGTCCCTGATGCAACGGACGTGCGCCTGTTGAACTGAACTGAACGGAGGATTTCCTGTTGCTCAGGGTCAAGTGTAACGCCGAGAGCCTCACTGACGAAACGGCACCAATCGGCACGCCAAGCGTTCATAAGGTCAAGCCCCCGTTCCCTGATTTTCCGTTTATCCTGTTTCTTCATTCTTGTTTTTTGAGTTATTTTCTCCGAATTTGACGTATGTCGGCTTTGTTTTTCTTATTGGTCTGTTTATACGATGAAAGTTTTTGGCGGGCGCATTCGGGCGCAATCGCCCTCATTCCGTCTGCGCTGATTTCTCAGCCTCGTCCAACATTCCGCTCTCAACGAGAAGAGAGGCGAAAGAGAGACCGCCGCTGACCTCTGTTTTCTCAGGGGCGTACAATCCGAGAAGTTTGCGCCTCTCTTCAAGCTGCTTTCTGATTTCAGCGATATAGGACACATCGCCCAAGCCCTGAATGTCAGTTTCCGTGCGTTCTGTCTGATACGTTCTGATTGACGTTTGACCTGTCTGAGCGTCATGGGAGGGAGAGCCTTTCTGCTTGCGTGTCTGACGGGTGTAGTTCTCCTTTGACTTTTCCCATTGTTCCCACAATTCACGGCAGGTGTCATCAATGCGGGCAAGTTCAAGGTTCACGAGTTCGTCTGTGTCTTCAAGGCGGCATTCGCGCCACTCATCCAAGAGGGTCTGAACGTCTTTCTTGACCGTGTCCAATGAATATGTTTTCAGGTCAAGACGCTTCATTACCTCCTCTCTGATTTTTCGGTAAGAATAGCCTTTCTTGTATAGGCCTGAGACTATTTCAAGGCGGGCTAACTTGACTTGATTCCGTTTTTTCTCCTGTGCCTTACTCATAACTCTTTTGTCTGTTTCAGAAACTTTTGATAAAACTCCAAGTTGCAACTTGAAAGCTCGATGTATGTCTTGCCGAACTCGGGAAATGTGTGGACGGCAAAGTGGCTTTCTGTCAAGAGCCACAGGGCGGTGTAACCCTGAGGCTGAAAATGATGGTCAGTGAAGCAGAGGACGTTGAACCCTGAACGTGTCAGGGCTTCATCAAAAGTCTCCCTGAGCCGTTTCGGGTCTGTCTCCGCTATCCACTGAGAGAAATTCCAAATTTTTGCTTGCATAGATGCTTTGTATTATTCCGTTTCAT
>OQVT01003470.1_pt1 | contig 10120 bp, 7 predicted proteins | sample 1691561 | NCBI WGS metagenome assembly OQVT01 (sample SAMN03418260, study PRJEB22391) | human gut metagenome | biome: human-gut; feature: organic feature; material: feces | host: Homo sapiens | place: Tanzania | collected 2013-01
CCTGGATGCCCTTGATCATCTTCGGGTCGCTCATGCGGCTCACGCCACCAGCGGCGCGGATGTCGGCGGGGATGCGCTCCAGGGCCATGACGGCGCAGGCGCCAGCCTCCTCAGCGATGCGTGCCTGCTCGGGGGTCGTTACGTCCATGATCACACCGCCCTTCAGCATCTGGGCGAGGTTGCGGTTCAACTCTTGTCTGTTCTGTTCCATGATTTTATTTTCTTTTTATTGTTTAATATTCTGTTTGGGTTGGCAGCGAGACTGCTTCGGCGAGGGCATAGGAAAGGTAGGTCAGAGGTGGAAACCCCTGACGCAGCTTGTGGGAAGCGAGGGCGCTACAGGCGCGCCTACTCCTTGTTTTGCCGTCGAAAGTCGCTGGGTGTCATTCCCGTCAGTTTCTTGAAAAACTTCGAGAAATGGGCTTGTGAAGAGAATCCGCAGCCGTAGGCTATCTCCTGGAAGGTGTGGGTCGTCAGCATCAGTTCCTGATGGATGCAGGCCAGCAGGGTGGTGTCGATGATCTGCTTCGGGGTCTTCTCCCCCAGTTTGCGGCACACCTGCGAGAGGTAGCGGGGCGAAACGTTGAGGCAGTCGGCATAGAACGCCACGTCGCTATTGGTCTTCGCATGCTGCTCCACCGCCGAGACAAACGCCTGGTAGAGTTCCATGCTTCGTCCCTGTGGCTCCGCCGTGCGTGCCATCATTCCCTTGGCAAACCGTGCGGCCCGCTCCTGTGCCTCCTCGATGGAGAAGTTTTGGCTCAGATAGACCGCCACCGCACTGCAATAGGTGTTTTGTGCGCCGTGGAGCGTGTGCTGCTGTGGGGCGACGAGCGTACAGAGCGGGATGAGGCGACGCTGGATCTGTGTCAGCACGTCCTCGCCCATCAGTCGGTCGCCTTTGGCTGAGACCGAAGCAGGGGCATAGACCACGAAGCGCGGACGGTAGCGCAGGATTGCGTCGATGATGACGTCGAGCGTCTCTACCGAACGAATCAAGCCCACCTTGATCACTTGCGGCTCGATATCGTTGACCACAGCCTCGATCTGGCTGCGGACCACGGCAGCGGGGAGATCGTAGAACTCCTGGATGCCGAGGGTGTTCTGCACCGTGATGCACGTGATAGCCGACATGGCGTAGCCGCCCAAGGCCGATATGGTCTTCATGTCGGCTTGCACGCCAGAGAGGCCCGTGCCGTCGGAACCCGTTATCGTCAGTATCGTGCTGCTCTCTTTCACGCATGCAAAGGAACGCATTTTACTTGAAACGACCTAAAAAAGTTCCCTATTTGACAACGGAAAAGCACGTTTGGCAAAACTTTCCCCTGCTTTCAGCTCCCTGCTTGTGGCTTTTCTCGCCTTTTCGTCGTAACTTTGCAGCGAGAAAGTGATAAGCCAACGATGCAGAAACAATTTTCAAGAACGCAACTTCTTTTGGGCCGTCTTGCCCTCGAGACGCTCGCTGCCAGTAGAGTAGCAGTCTTTGGTGTAGGCGGCGTGGGCGGTTATGTCGTCGAGGTGCTGGCCAGAAGCGGTGTGGGTGCCATCGACGTGATTGACAACGACCGTGTCTGTGTGACCAATGTCAACCGCCAGTTGCTCGCCACCCTTCCCACGGTGGGACGCCTGAAGGTCGATGTGGCCGAGGAGCGTATCCATGCCATCAATCCCGACTGTGTGGTGCGCAAACTGCCGATGTTCTACCTTCCGACGCGCGTGGACGAGATAGACCTTGTCCAATACAACTATGTCGTGGATTGCATCGACACGGTGACGGCGAAGCTCGATCTGATACGCCGTTGCCATGCTCTCGGCGTGCCCCATCTGTGCTGTCTGGGAGCAGCCTTCAAGCTCGATGCTACGCAGTTTGAGGTGACCGACCTCTTCAAGACTATCAACGATCCGCTCGCCAAGGTGCTGCGCAAGAAGCTCCGCAAGGAGAATATTCGCCATGTGAAGGTGGTCTATAGTCCGGAACTGCCCTTGGAGGGCCTTCCGCAGGAGGAGACAGACTGTGCGTTTCGGGCGCGCTGCCCAGAGGCCGACCAGCAGCGTTGTGGGTCGGAGCAGGGAGTCCCGGCCTCCAACGCATGGGTGCCTGCCGTGGAGGGACTCATTCACGCCCCTGACATCGGCTCCCGTCTCCTCCACCACACCTCAAACTGCGTAGCATCGAGCTTGAAGGCTGGGCGAGGTGGTGAAAGATCTCATCGCACGGGCAGGAACCCTGCGTGTTGCCCCCACAGAAGGGACGGAGGCATAGCGACGGGTGGCCACGGTCCTCAAAGACTGCCAGGAGGGCTATCAGTAGTAACGACCATAGAGATAATCCATCAAGATGAAAGCATATACTTATATAGAAAAAGGAAAGTTTGCCCTGACGGACAAACCGAGACCGACGATACAGGAGCCCACCGACGCCATCGTGCGCGTGACCTTGGGAAGCATCTGCTCCAGTGACCTTCATATCAAGCATGGGAGTGTGCCAAGGGCGGTGCCGGGCATCACCGTGGGCCACGAGATGGTCGGTGTGGTGGAGGAGACGGGAGCCGATGTCAGGGGCGTGAAGGTCGGCGACCGCGTGACGGTCAACGTGGAGACCTTCTGTGGCGAATGCTTCTTCTGCCGACACGGCTATGTCAACAACTGCACCTCGCCCCATGGCGGCTGGGCTTTGGGATGCCGTATCGACGGTGGACAGACGGAGTATGTGCGTGTGCCGCTGGCCTCGCAGGGATTGAACCGCATTCCCGATGGTGTGACCGACGAGCAGGCACTGTTGGTCGGCGACGTGTTGGCTACAGGCTTCTGGGCAGCACGTATCAGCGAGATCACGGAGGAGGACACCGTCCTCATCATCGGGGCTGGCCCTACGGGACTTTGCGCCCTGCTCTGCGTGATGCTGCATCGGCCACGGCGTATCATCGTCTGTGAGGCGTCGTCTGAGCGCCGCGACTTTGTGCGATCCCACTATCCCGACGTCTTGCTCACCACACCCGAGGAGTGCGAGGCAATGGTCAAGGTCCATAGCGACCATGGTGGGGCTGACCGTGTGCTGGAGGTGGCGGGCGCCAAGGACACCTTCCGTCTGGCTTGGCGGTGTGCGCGTCCCAATGCCATCGTCACGATCGTAGCCCTCTATGACGAGCCACAGGTGCTCCCCCTGCCCGATATGTATGGCAAGAACCTGACCTTTAAGACAGGAGGTGTGGATGGGTGCGACTGCGAGGAGACGCTCCGGCTGATAGCGCAGGGAAAGATCGACACCACGCCGCTCATCACCCATCGCTTCCCCCTCGCAAAGATCGAGGAGGCCTACCGTCTCTTTGAGAACAGGGAGGACGGAGTGATCAAGGTGGCTATCTATAATGAATAGGCTGGCTGATATTTGTTCTTCGCCCTGCTGATGTTGCTTTGGGACATACCGATGGTGCGCCACCAAATCAAGCATATCCCCTCTTGGCCGCGTGTGGGCATGGGGGTGTGGCGTGGCTACCGTCGTCAGCAGAAGTTGCATCGCTTGCGCGTGATGCGGAGAGAGGCGGCGAAATAATAGTCTCGGCAGAGAAGAAAAAGAAATGGGGACTGACCTCGTCGAGAGGCAGTCCCCATGATGGTAAATGGTGGGAATAGTGCGAGGCCGTCGGCCTAATTGGCCATCTCGGAGATAAACTGGATGCGTACCAACCGTATCTCCTCTTCGGTGTAGTCCTCATTCAGTTCGTCCATCGCCTTGTCGATGTCGTCCGTATCGCTTTCCATGAAGTAGTCGTAGATGTCGTCTATCTGATCCTCGTCGTACGTGTCGTCGAGGTAGTAGTCGATGTTGAGCTTTGTTCCGCTGTCCACGATATCATCGAGCTTGTCTATCAGTTCATCGAAATCGAGGCCCTCGGCGCGTGCGATGTCATCGAGGGACAGCTGATGGTCGATACTCTGGATGATCTTCACCTTTTGCATCGACTTCTTCGCCACCGTCTTGACGCGGTACTCCTCGGGACGGACGATATCGTTCTCCTCGCAATACTTTTTGATCAGGTCGCAGAACGGCTGGCCATAGCGCTTGGCCTTGCCCGCTCCGACTCCTTGGATGTTGAGCAGCTCCTTCTCGTTGATAGGATAGATGGTTGCCATCTGTTCCAAGGAAACGTCCTGGAAGATGACGTAAGGAGGGCGCTCCAGTTTGCGGGCCATATCGTGGCGCAGGTCCTTGAGCATGGCGAAGAGTTGCGGGTCGAGCACGCCGAAACCGCCTTCGCCTCCCTCCTCATAGTCCTCGTCCTTAAACTCTGCGTCCATGACCACCTGGAAGGGCTTCGGGCTTTTCAGGTATCGCTTGCCTGCTGCGGTAAGTTTCAAGATGCCATAGCTCTCGATGTCTTTGCGCATATAGCCGTTGAGCAGTCCTTGGCGGATCACGGGATTCCATATCTTCGGGTCCTCGTTTTCTCCCTCGCCAAACTCCTCCAGCTCGTCGTGGCGGTGAATCCTGATATCATCAGTAGCCCTGCCTTTCACGAAGTCGATGAGATACTCCTGCTTGAAGTTCTCCTTGAGCACGCCTACGGCCCGCAGGACAATGGCGAGCTGCTTCTCCGCATCAATCCTTTGCTTGGGGTGTACGCAGTTGTCGCACATCCCGCAGTTGTCCTTCGGATACTCCTCTCCGAAGTAGTGGAGTAACATTTTGCGGCGGCAGACCGACGACTCGGCATAGGCGGCTGTCTCCTGAAGCAGTTGGCGCCCGATGTCCTGTTCGGCGATCGGCTTGTTCTCCATGAATTTCTCCAGTTTCTTGAGGTCCTTGTATGAGTAGAAGGCCACACAAATGCCCTCCTTGCCGTCGCGTCCGGCGCGTCCCGTTTCCTGGTAGTAGCCCTCCAGCGACTTGGGAATGTCGTAGTGGATGACAAAGCGCACATCGGGTTTGTCGATGCCCATGCCAAAGGCGATAGTGGCAACGATCACCTTGATGTTCTCCATCAGGAAGTCGTCCTGCGTCTGCGACCGTGTCTCGGAGTCGAGGCCCGCATGATAGGGTGCGGCCTGGATGTCGTTGGCTTTCAATATCTCTGAAAGCTCCTCCACCTTCTTGCGCGAGAGACAGTAGATGATGCCGCTCTTGCCCTGGTGCTCCTTGATGAATTTGACGATCTCCTTGTCCACCTCCTTCGTCTTGGGCTTCACGGCATAGTAGAGGTTGGGACGGTTGAAGGAGCTCTTAAACTCTGGCGCGTTGTCGATGCCCAAGCTCCGCTTGATGTCCGTGCGCACCTTGTCGGTCGCCGTGGCCGTCAGGGCTATGACGGGTGCCGTGCCTATCTCGTCGATGGCGTGGCGAATCTTGCGGTATTCGGGTCGGAAATCGTGTCCCCACTCCGAGATACAATGGGCTTCGTCAATGGCATAGAAAGTGATGTGGACGGTTTTGAAGAACTCGATATACTCCTCCTTGTTCAAGGACTCCGGGGCGACGTAGAGTAGCTTCGTGTGTCCCTTGACGATATCCGACTTCACGCGGTCTATCTCAGCCTTCTTCAGCGACGAGTTGAGGTAGTGGGCCACGCCGTCCTCCTCGCTGAGGCCGTTGATGACATCCACTTGGTTCTTCATCAATGCGATGAGGGGTGAGACGACAATGGCCGTCCCGTCCATCAACAGGGATGGAAGCTGGTAGCATAGGCTCTTTCCGCCGCCCGTGGGCATGAGGACAAAGCTGTCGTTACCGTCCAGGAGGTTGCGGATGATAGCCTCCTGGTCGCCCTTAAACTTGTCGAAGCCAAAGTAATGTTTGAGTGCTTCGGTCAGATTCACTTCCTTTGTCATTGTTAATAGTTGATGTATTCCGTATCGTAGGGGTGATTCCTGTCCATCCGTCTCCGTAGGGGAGGGGAGGACTGGCCCCCGCCCCGTCAGGTCCTTTCGGCCCTGTCGGTGGTGGGGTTGTGGGTGATAGACACACTACTTGCCTTGTTCCAGACGGCGCAGGCTGGTCGATTTCTCCAACTCCTGCGCGGCATAGTCGCGCGTCACTTCCAGTTCCTTCACGTCCTTGGAGGGCAATTCAAACATCGCCTCGTTGACCACGCTCTCTACGATGGATCGCAGGCCACGCGCGCCGAGTTTGTACTCCACGGCCTTATCGACGATGTAGTCGAGCGCGCCGTCGGTGAAGGTGAGTTTGATGCCGTCCATCTCGAAGAGTTTGGTAAACTGCTTGACGATGGAGTTTTTCGGCTCGACGAGGATCTTGCGCAAGGCTTTGCGGTCGAGCGGCTTCAGATAGGTGAGCACCGGCAGTCGTCCGATGATCTCGGGGATGAGCCCAAACGCCTTCAGATCCTGAGGCAGAACATATTTCATCAAGTCGTTCTTGTCGATCTTTGCCGTGTTCTGTATGGAGTTGAATCCCACGACGTGGGTGTTGAGTCGTCGGGCTATCTTGGTCTCGATGCCGTCGAACGCGCCACCACAGATGAAGAGGATGTTCTTTGTGTCCACCTGTGTGTAGTTTTGGTCCGGGTGCTTGCGTCCGCCCTTGGGGGGTACGTTGACCACCGTGCCTTCGAGGAGCTTGAGGAGTCCCTGCTGCACGCCCTCGCCGCTGACGTCGCGCGTGATGCTGGGGTTGTCCGACTTGCGGGCTATCTTGTCAATCTCGTCGATGAAGACGATACCGCGCTCCGTCTCGGCCACATCGTAGTCGGCCACCTGCAGGAGTCGCGAGAGAATGCTCTCCACGTCCTCGCCGACATAGCCCGCCTCGGTGAAGACGGTGGCATCGACGATGGTGAACGGCACGTCCAGAAGTTTGGCTATGGTACGTGCGAGGAGCGTCTTGCCCGTTCCCGTGGATCCGACCATGATGATATTGCTCTTCTCGATCTCCACGCCCGTCTTGTCCTCGGGCTGCTGCAAGCGCTTGTAATGGTTATAGACGGCCACGGCCAATGATCGCTTGGCCTCGTCCTGCCCGATGATATATTCGTCGAGGTAAGCCTTGATGTCCATTGGCTTGGGCACCTCGGCCAGCTTGCGGGCTCCTCCCTTTCCTTTTTTGGGGTCGTCGACAGCGCCTGCCGTCTCCAGTATGTTGTAAGCCTGCTTGATGCAGTCGTCGCAGATGTATCCGCTCAGGCCCGAGATGAGCATATTGACATCATCCTCCGACCTTCCGCAGAAAGAACATTTCTTTTTAGGCATATTCTCTCCTTAATATATTAATGAGATATATCGTGAGTTGCTATTCCGTGATTTATTCTTTGGCCGAGGCTTCGTCGGCACCACCTTTCTTCACCATGATCTGGTCGATCATGCCGTATTCCTTGGCCTCGTCGGCCGTCATCCAGTAGTTGCGGTCGCTGTCCTGCCACACCTTGTCGAACGGCTGGTGTGAGTGCTCTGCAATGATGTTGTAGAGTTCTTTCTTGTATTTTTGGATTTCGCGAGCTTCTATCTCAATGTCGGAAGCCTGTCCCTGTACGCCACCGAGCGGCTGGTGGATCATCACGCGGCTATGCTTGAGCGCAGAGCGTTTGCCTTCCTTGCCCGCCACGAGGAGTACGGCTGCCATCGAGGCCGCCATGCCCGAGCAGAGGGTAGCCACGTCGGAGGAGATAAACTGCATGGTGTCGTAGATGGCAAGTCCTGCCGTGACGCTTCCGCCCGGCGAATTGATATAGATAGAGATGTCTTTGTCCGGATCTACGGAGTCGAGGTAGAGCAGCTGCGCCTGCAGCGTGTTGGCGGTATAGTCGTTCACCTCCGTGCCGAGGAAGATGACGCGGTCCATCATCAGTCGTGAGAAGACGTCCATCTGCGTCACGTTGAGCTGGCGCTCCTCGAGGATGTAGGGGTTGACGTACTGCTGCTGGGCCCTCATCACTTCGTCGAGTACGAGGCCGTTCATGCCCAGATGGCCGACGGCGTACTTTCTAAAATCGTTCATTTTTACCTTTCTGTTTGTTAGCTGTTAGACAAAAAGCAAAGAGGCTATCGACCTCCTTCCCTTTGTCTGTGGACAAGGATCGCGCCACCCTTGATGGGGATGGTGGTCATTATCCACACACAAAGTTAAGAAAAAAAATCGATAACCTCTTGAAAAAAGAAGTTTTTTTCTGAAAAAGGCTTGTTTTTAAGCCTCCAGCATCTTATTGAAGTCTTCGAGGGAAATCTCCTTCGTGTCGAGCTTCACCACCTCCTTCAGGGCGACAGCCAGCTTGCGGTCGATGGCAGCCTCCACGAGCGGCTCCACATTTTCGCGCTTCTTCAGCATCTCGTCGGCATACTTTTCGATCAGCTCGTCGGGGATGTTGCCCATGCCGTACTGTGCGAACTGTGCGCGGGTGGACTGGCGGGCGATCTCGCGGATATCCTGCTCCTCCACCTTCACGCCGGTCTGCTCGACCAGCTTGTTCTTGATGAGGTGCCAGGTGAGCTCCTTGATGCTGCGGTCGTAGTTCTCCTCGACAAACTTCTCACCCTTGTCCTGGTTGTTCTGCAGCATGACGCGCTTGAGGATGTCGTTGGCGAAGGTCAGTTCGCCCACCTTCTTCTCGCAATGCTTGCGAACGTCCTGCATGAACTTGAAGTCCTCGTCCTGCACGAGCTGCTGGCGCACGCCCTCGGCGATGGTCTTGCGGAAAGCAGCCTCGTCCTTGATGTCGGCGTCCTGGCCATAGACGGCCTTCCAGAGCTCCTCGTTGTTCTCAGCAGGCACGAAGTGAGAGATCTGCGTGATCTGGAAAGAGAAGTCGCCCGTGTAGTCTGCCAGCTGGTCCTTCTCGACCTTCAGCAGGGCTGCCATCTCGCCATCGCTCTCAGGATAGGCGTTGCGGGGATTGAAGGTGATGATGTCGCCGAGCTTTGCGCCCTTGAAGAGGTCGCGCTGGGCCTCCACCTTGATCTGTGACGGCATCAGCTTGGCTGCCTCCAGGGTCAGGCCACCCTCGATCGTGTTGCCCTCGGCGTCGAGCTGGCGCAGGTCGCCCTGCAGCAGGTCGTTGGCCTCGGCGTCGTAGCTCTCGGCCTTGTCGTCCATCTTGCCAAAGCGGCGGCTGAACATCTCCACCTGCTGGTCGATGAGCTTGTCGTCCACCGTGATGTCAAAGTACTCCACCTTGTCGCGCTTGTTCAACTTGAGTTCGAACTCAGGCTCGATGGCGAGGTCGAAGCGGAACACGTAGGGAGCGTCCTTCTCCAGGTCGATCGGCTCGTCGCCCTCGTGGGCTATCGGCTGGCCGAGGACGGCCAGTTTGTTGTCGGTGATGTACTTCTGCATCTCCTTGCCCAGAAGCTCGTTGATGATGTCCACCTTGACGGAGTTGCCCATCTGGCGACGGATCAAGCCCATCGGCACCTGGCCCGGACGGAAGCCCGGCATGTTGGCGCGGCGGCGGTATTCCTTGAGTTTCTTCTCGACATCTGCCTTGTAGTCACCCTCTTCGACGGTCAGCGTCAGCACGCCGCCCACCTTCTCGGGGTTCTCAAATGAAATCTGCATTTCTTCGTTATTTTGTTATATTATTATTAATTTTTGCTTTGGGCGTATCGTGGCCCGTTCGCACGAGGCCACAAATAGGGTTGCAAAGTTAGCTATAATTTAGGCAATTACCTAATATCAAGGTGTAAAATTTGATTTTTTAACGGCAAGCCATGGCTTTCCCGCCTCGCGAAATAGCATTTCTTGGGCATTCATAGACCATGGTCTCGCCTTTCTTTGTCCGCTTTTGGAGCAAAGTGTAAAGGAAAAGTCCTACTGTTCGTTCGGCTCACCCGATAACCGCTGACCATTTCTTACATTGCTTTTCAAACGTATCCCCGTTTATGTGACAATAGCGGTCCCGCCATGTAATGGATTACTATTTCGCTTCGTTTGTAACCTGATGCCCTGAGTGTTCCTATTACAGCAGCTTCAGATGCTATTGTATTGCTTATTGTTACCGCAAAGATAAATGCGATAATGGCAATTACAATATACAAAAGAAATTCTATAAGCACCTTGTCTCCACCCATATCATCTCTTGTGAACATAATTGCCTGATTGGAATACTTTGGAATGTACTTTGCAAGAGTGGTTGTTTTACTGAGTTTAAGTGAGAAATTATCTGCCCATTCTTTT
>OQVT01003472.1_pt1 | contig 10116 bp, 8 predicted proteins | sample 1691561 | NCBI WGS metagenome assembly OQVT01 (sample SAMN03418260, study PRJEB22391) | human gut metagenome | biome: human-gut; feature: organic feature; material: feces | host: Homo sapiens | place: Tanzania | collected 2013-01
TCTGTGACCTTCGCTCACAAAAAACACCTCGCGGGATATTACCAGTGAACAGTAACCAGAAGATTACCCTTCCCGGAAATTGTATCATAGCCTTTATTTTTGGTTGGTTTTATGGTAAAATTAATTCATCTATATGACTTAAAAGAACAAGGGGGAATTTCCAATGGATATTAATGAAATCAGACGTCCGGCTGATATGGAAAGAATCACAACACCGGAACTTGCTCAGGCTTTTATTGAAGAGCAGGTTGCATTGATCAGAGAACAGGTGGGAGATAAGAAAGTTCTTCTTGCTCTCTCAGGTGGAGTAGATTCATCTGTTGTTGCGGCACTTTTGATCAAAGCAATTGGCCAGCAGTTAGTATGTGTTCATGTTAATCATGGTCTGCTTCGCAAAGGTGAGCCAGAGCAGGTAGTTGAAGTATTCCGCAATCAGATGAATGCAAATCTTGTCTATGTGGATGCTACAGAGCGTTTCCTTAGTAAACTTGCAGGAGTTGAGGATCCTGAGACAAAGAGAAAAATCATTGGTGGAGAATTCATTGAAGTATTTGCTGAAGAAGCCAGAAAGCTTGATGGAATTGAATTCCTGGCACAGGGTACGATCTGGCCGGATATTCTTGAATCAGAAGAAGGCATCAAGGCGCATCACAATGCAGGCGGACTTCCGGAGGATATGAATTTTGAACTTGTAGAGCCAGTAAGAATTCTTTTCAAGGATGAGGTTCGTGTTGTTGGTGATGAACTTGGTCTGCCTCATGGTATGGTTTACCGTCAGCCATTCCCGGGACCGGGACTTGGTGTTCGTTGTCCTGGAGCGATCACACGTGATCGTCTGGAAGCAGTGCGTGAGTCTGATGCGATCCTTCGTGAAGAGTTTGAAAAGAACGGACTGGAAGGAAAAATCTGGCAGTATTTCACTGTTGTTCCGGAATTCAGATCTACAGGAATTAAAGATGGAAAGCGTGCTTTTGAATGGTGCTGTATCGTTCGTGCAGTATGCACAACTGATGTTATGACAGCAACTGTTGCTGAGATTCCACATGAACTGATGGTTCACATTACTGACCGTATCACTCATGAAGTTGCAGGAATTAACCGTGTGCTTTATGATTTTACACCAAAGCCAACCGGAACTGTGGAGTTCGAATAATCTGAAATACCGCAAAAAAGCCTGGAAACTCTTGTAAACCAAGAGAATCCAGGCTTTTAATTACACTATATTATTCTACATTTTTAGTTGCAACAATATCCACACCTGTGTCTGCCACATTTTTAAGGATTATATCTCCAATGTGGACTGGCGCCGGGACTTCGATGCCTTTCAGGGCTCTTACACATTCAAAGATCTTATGTTTAGGAATATCTTCTTTTGTTTTTACTGATACCATATCAATGCTGCCGTCTGATACACGCACAGTAGAGGTTACGATCCTTGTAGGGTCAGTTACTTCTTTTCTGGCATATACATCACCGCGCTTACAGGTATTTCCAGTGACACTTACCACCTCTTCGCCATTCATCGCAACAGTGAGAGGGCAGCCCATCGGACAGCCGATGCATGTCAGTTTTCTCTCTTCCATAGTTTACGCCTCCTCAATCTTGACTGTGATGGTCTGCAGATCAGGATATTTCAGAAGCTGCTCTTTTGTCAGCTTAATCTCTTCCATTTCTCCTGGTGCAACAACCGGACGTTTTTTGTGGATCACTCTTTCGTCATCAAAATATGCACTGATGTAGCAGTTTGTGTAAACACCGCCCACACGGAAGCGCACTGTTAGATTTTCATCCATCCGGTCTGTATTGATGGTTCCGGGAACAGTGTATCTGACACCTTCAACCGGATTTATCCTGATTTCTTTTCCCTCTGATTTTCTTTTACTTCCCAGCTTCACATATTCAGCGGCATTTCTTCCGGCAGTTCCGGCTTCTTCAGATACAAAGTCAACCAGGTCATGTACGTGCAATACATTTCCACATGCAAATACACCTTCAATATTTGTTTCAAGGCTTTCGTTTACCTTAGGTCCTGATGTAACAGGATTCATATCCACACCCATGCCTCTTGAGAGCTCATTTTCCGGAATTAAACCTACGGAAAGGAGAAGAGTATCACAGCTGTATTCTTCCTCTGTTCCGGGGATCGGTTTTCCGTGGTTGTCTACCTGCGCCAGTGTGACACCTTCCAGACGTTCTTTTCCTTTAATATCAACAACTGTATGGCTGAGCTTCAGCGGGATTCCGTAATCATCCAGACACTGAACAATATTTCGTTTCAGACCGCCGGAGTAGGGCATCAGTTCTGCAACTACCTTAACTTTTGCACCTTCAAATGTCATTCGTCTTGCCATGATCAGACCGATATCTCCGGAACCAAGGATTACAACCTCTCTTCCCGGCATATAGCCTTCAATATTTACCAATCTCTGTGCTGTACCTGCTGAGAAAATACCTGCAGGGCGATAGCCCGGGATGTTGAGTGCTCCTCTGGAACGTTCGCGGCATCCCATTGCCAGAACAACTGCTTTTGCCTGGATCTCAAAAAGTCCTTCTTCGCGGTTCATTGCAGTGACGATCTTCTGAGAACTGATATCCATGACCATTGTATTTAATTTATATTCAATATCCAGCTCTTTTACCTGTTCAATAAAACGTCCTGCATATTCCGGTCCTGTCAGCTCTTCTTTGAATGTATGAAGTCCGAAACCGTTATGGATACACTGATTCAGGATTCCGCCAAGTTCTCTGTCTCTTTCGAGGATCAGGATACTGTCAACGCCGCTTTTCTTCGCAGAGATCGCAGCTGCAAGTCCTGCCGGTCCTCCTCCGATGATAACAATATCATAAGCTTTCATGATTCAATGCCTCCCTTCTATAACGAATCCTTATTATTATCTGTGACAATTCTGGAATTTCCACCGGATTTCGTAATATCAAACATGCTCACATGTCGTTCTCTTGCCAGGATCTCCATTGTTCTTGGAGAACAGAAGCCTGCCTGACAGCGTCCCATGCCGGCTCTTGTTCTGCGTTTTACTCCATCCAGAGATTTGGCTCCAAGAGGTCTGTTGATCGCATCCATGATCTCACCTTCTGTGACCATCTCGCAGCGGCAGATGATATTTCCGTACTCAGGTTTTTCTTTTATCAGTGCGATTCGTTCTACTTTGCTGAGGGTATTGGGGTTCAGAATCCCTTTTCTTGTTGCGATGAAATCTTCTTTTTCTTCCAGGTCCATTTTTTCCTTCAGGATCTGTGCAACCATTTCCCCAATTGCCGGTGCACTGGTAAGTCCCGGTGATTCGATACCTGCACAGTCGATAAAACCTTTTGCGTCTTCAACTTCACCGATTAGGAACTCATGTCCGTCTTCATGTGCACGAAGTCCGGCAAATGAAGTGATGACCTGACGGAGAGGAATATTTTTTACATTCATTTCTGCTTTGGCAATCACCTGGTCCAGACCTTCTCTGGTGGTGTTTGTTCCTTCTTTATCATCAATATCGATCGCTGTTGGACCGAGGATCAGATTACCATGTACTGTCGGTGCAACCAAAATACCTTTTCCGTATTTTCCCGGAAGTGCGAATATAATTTTGCTCACATGGTTTCCTGCGCTCTTGTCAAGCAGACAGTAATCTCCGCGTCGTGGTGTGATATGGATTTTCTTCTCACTTACCATATTGTGGAATCTGTCTGCGTAAACACCGGCTGCATTTACCACGTATTTTGTCTGGAAAACACCGTTATCTGTATGGACTTCCCAGCCGTTATCTATTGGTTTAAGATCCGTAACTTCCGTATCAAATTTAAATTCCACACCATTTGCATTTGCATTCTCAGCCATTGCGATATTCATGCCAAAAGGACATATGATACCGGCTGTAGGTGCATAAAGTGCAGCACAGGCCTGATCGGAAATATTCGGCTCCATTTCTTTCAATTCCTTACGGTTAAGGATCTTTAACTCCTTAACGCCATTTGCAATTCCTCTGTCATATAATGCCTGAAGATTTGGCATGTCTTCTTCGTGAAGGCATACAACCAGAGAACCGTTTTTCTTAAATGGAAAATCCAGATCTTTGGAAAGCTGTTCCATCATCTGATTTCCTCTGACATTCAGTTTTGCCATCAGCGATCCTTCAGCAGCATCATAGCCGGCATGAACAATCGCACTGTTTGCTTTGGAAGTGCCACAGCATACATCTTCTTCTTTTTCAATTACACAGGCTTTTACTTTGTACCGTGACAGCTCCCTTGCTGTTGCTGCGCCTGAAACTCCAGCTCCGATAATTATTACATCATACATTCCCAGATCACTCCTTAAATAACTGATTTTAAAAAAGAGTCTGTCAAGTAAACGCATTCCGCTATGCGATTATCCTGCCAGGCTCTCTCATCGCGTGCCACTGTTATGTATATAGCGATTACTGCTATAGTTTTTACTTTTTTTTCATAGAAAAATTAATCTTCTTTTGCCCATCCGTAAGCGTATTTGACAGCTTTGTTCCAGCCTTTAACGCGTTTTTCTCTGTCTTCATCAGAAATCTGTGGCTCAAATGTTCTGTCGATCGCCCAGTTCTTGATAACGTCTTCTTTGCTTGTCCAGTATCCGACTGCAAGACCTGCAAGATAAGCAGCGCCCATTGCTGTTGTCTCTACACACTGAGGACGGTTAACAGGTGCGTTGATGATATCAGACTGTGTCTGCATAAGGAAATCATTTGCGCTGGCTCCGCCGTCAACCTTAAGTGCTGCCAGGTCGATGCCTGAGTCTGCTTTCATTGCTTCAAGTACATCATTTACCTGATAAGCGAGAGATTCCAGAGTTGCACGGATAATATGATATTTGTTAACTCCACGTGTGATGCCTACGATAGTTCCTCTTGCGTACTGATCCCAGTGCGGAGCACCAAGTCCGGTAAATGCAGGTACAACATAGCATCCGTTAGTATCTTTTACTTTCTTTGCCATGTATTCTGAATCCGGTGCGGAATCAATGATACGCAGTTCATCTCTCAGCCACTGGATCGCAGCTCCTGCTACGAAGATAGAACCTTCCAGTGCATAATTTACTTTTCCGTCCAGTCCCCATGCGATTGTTGTTACCAGACCATTCTTTGAGAAGATTGGTTTCTCGCCGGTGTTCATAAGAAGGAAGCATCCTGTTCCATATGTATTTTTTGCTTCGCCTGCATTGAAACAGGTCTGTCCGAATAAAGCAGCCTGCTGATCTCCTGCAGCGCCTGCGATCGGGATCGGTCCGCCAAGATAGGATGGATCTGCCTCTCCGTATACACAGCTTGAAGGTTTTGGCTCAGGCAGCATACATTTCGGGATATCCAGTTCTGCAAGGATCTCATCATCCCACTCCAGTGTGTTGATGTTGAACAGCATAGTACGGGAAGCGTTGGAATAATCTGTTACATGGACTGCACCTTTTGTCAGTTTCCAGATCAGCCATGTCTCAATTGTACCGAATAATAATTCTCCCCTCTGAGCACGTTCTCTTGCACCCGGTACATTGTCAAGGAGCCATTTTACCTTTGTTCCTGAGAAGTAGGCATCAATAACAAGACCTGTTTTTTCTCTGAATTTATCAGTGAGACCTTTTTCTTTCAGACTGTCACAGTATTCAGAGGTTCTGCGGCACTGCCATACGATCGCATGGTGGATTGGTTCGCCTGTCGCTTTATCCCATACGATGGTAGTTTCTCTCTGGTTAGTAATACCGATTGCTGCAATGTCTTCAGCTGTTGCTCCGATCATGTTCATTGCTTCAACGGCTACACCAAGCATGCTTGCCCAGATTTCATCAGCATCATGTTCAACCCAGCCTGGTTTTGGGAAATACTGTGTGAATTCCCTCTGTGCAACGCTGCACATTTTTCCCTTTTCATTGAACAGGATACATCTGTTACTTGTTGTTCCAGCGTCCAGAGCCATTATATATTTAGCCATGCTTTTTTCCTCCTTTAATAAGAATTGCTGTTATGCTTATTTATATTGAATTACTCCCTCTGAGCAATTAAATATCCTGTCCCTGACAGTTACAGTTTCCAGACTTCATGATTCGTAGATGAAACTGAGGTACATGACAACAGGAGGAAACCATAATTCAGAGGACTTTTTAAAAGCTATAAATTTTAATGTTAAGCCTATTGCTGCGTAAAATAAAAAAATGGCATGTACATTTTTTGTAAATATATTCAAAAACGCTGCAATAGCAAAATATGATGGTTCCATCGCATCCTCTAATCGAGGATTGTCATAATGCAAATAAGCATATTCATAATTGTATGAATCCGGATCTATACCAACTTCTCGAAATCCAGCAATTAAAATTAGGATAAATGCGAGTCCCCAATATAATATACTTTTATGCTTATTTGAGATCCGATGCTCTAAAAAGCATAAAAGTGAAACTATAATGAATATGATTGTTATAATATAGCCCATTTATTTCTTTTATTTTGTAAATTCTTTTTTGTTATTTTAGTTTCTTTCTATTATATTCTTAATAATTTTAAAACCTTTTTTATGGATATAAAATTTTTCTTCTTTTGAAGTGTTAAAAATATATGTAAGCACCAATGTCCATATAGGACATATGGCCATCATGGACACTAAACGAAGTAGTTTATCTTCAATGTTTGTGTGAATGGATAAAGCTCCAATAGAACTAAGACTTGCTACTACAAGTGAAGGCAATACAAAATTTGTTGCATATTTGGAACACGAAAAGCGGGGATAAATCCTGCTTAGGATGACCAAACGTACTATATGAGCAATTAAGGCTAAGGTAATCATGGCTCCAAAAAATGAATATGACGGCATTCCTAACTTAAAGAGAAGCCATGAGGTTGGCAAACTCATGATGGTAATGGATTCTACACATAAGTGATAAACCTTAATTTTACCAGATGCTTGTATAATAGTTGTAATAGGGTTGTGTAAGGCCAAAATAATTGTATATACAATAAAAAGCCTTGAATATAATACCATATTTTCCGACATTTTTCCAAGCCAAAGTTGAATAATCGTATCTATTTCCGTATAAATAGGTATACCAACAATAATTAGCAATGTGAAGATGAATTTATTGTTCGTTGTAAATAGTTTATATAAATTTGAATATTTTTTTGCAGCATATGTCTTTATCATTCTTGGTCGGAATGCTAATACTATGCTATTAGCAAGCGAAGTGAATGCATTATAGATGTTGTTGGCTATACCAAATGCTGTATTTGCAAGAGGACCAAAAAAAATATTGAGTAAGATAGTATTGCCCTGTATCATGCAAATACCAGCAAATGCACCATACATAGTCCATCCTGAAAAAGAGAGCATTTCTTTATAGATTTTTATTTCTTTGACTTTTGTATAGCTACATTCTTCATACCGTAATTTACATGTAATCAGATAGAATACAAATGTACAGAATGATACTATCGTTAAACTTCCAGCATATAGTAAAAGACGATTTTCTGATACATAGTTAATTAAAATTGATGCTATTAGTTTTAATGCACAATCAATACATGAAATATAAGCATAAATATTCATGTCTTCATGAGCAAATATTGAAGCAATAAATGGTATTTGTATAAAACTAAAGATAAATGTGAAAATAGATAGATGAAATATATAGTGAACAGTTCCTACGCTTTCAACAGGTAATTGCATTTTTGTGTTGATGAAGTAAATTCCTACTGTTTCCAACACGACAATGATAATTAATAGCAAAACCATAATAATGTTTATACTCGCAGAAAAGATTATTGGAAGCATCGAATAATTATTTCTCCCCATCTCAGATGAAAAAAAACGTTGAACTGATACGGCTATTACAGGAAACACACATGATAATGTCATTACAACACCTACAACAGCATTGAATATACCATAGTCAATCACTCCAAGTCCATTTACAACAAATCTAACTGAGTATAAGTTGATGATAGTAATGATGAATATGCGCACAAAAAGAAGAAGCGAATTCTTATATATACGCTTCTTCTTGTCATTTTCAATATATTTTGTTTCTTCTTTCATCGGCAACTCTTCTTCTTTATTATTGCATCAATCTTTTAGTAATAAATCTTTAATAGAGTAAATACTTAAAATAAAGAAAGCTAAGGATATCATGCATGCTACAAATAGCATTCGCTTAGGACCAGAAGGTTTTATTGGTACAGCAGCTCCTTTTACTACAGTAAAGGCTGGTGTGCGTTCTTGAACTTTAGCTTTAGCTGCTTGATATTGCGTCATCATTGCGTTATAAGTATTAAATTTTAATTGCATATCATTTTCCAAGTCTTCTTGTTTCGATTTCATACTTGCAAGTATTACATCCGTATTTGCATCACTATAAGCACCATACAATTGGCGAGCCTTTTCGTATTCTTGCTTTGCTTCGGTTGTAAGCTTTTTATAATATTGTTCGTCTACTCGAGCTTTGCTTGTGCGGTAATCTGTTATAAAAATCTGTAGTCTTTCTTTTACAGAATCTGCAAGAGTTTTGCAAATCAACGGATCTTGCGCTTCTGTAGATATCGTGATAACAGCAGTCTTTTTATCTACATTTATTTGTATAAATTTGCGAATATCACCTGCTACGTCATCTTGTTTTTTTGTAAGAATGTAAGGGCTGCTTTGACCTGAAGCGTTCTTTGTTGTGCTTGTTTCTTTCTCTTCAAACAGTTTTTTGATTCCTCCAATGATCTTAGCCCAAAATGGATAATCTTGATGCTTGGTGAGATAATCGTAATAGTTGCATTTTACACTTCCGTCTTCAGTTGCTACCTTAATATTGAATAAGCCAACAACAAACCCATTGTCTTCCATCAGGTCAGGGTAGAGCATCGGATTGATAGCATCAGAAGTCTCCATATTCCCTATGTCTATACCAAATGAAGAGGCCAAAGAGCCTATTGTGCCACCAATGCTTGAGTTGTTATTTAACTCTGGGGCAAGGCTAAGGTTGGATGAGTAAGTACGTGGTATGCAAAGGATATAGGCACATGATAAAATAAATACTATAGGTAAAACGATATAGTAAATCTTCCTTTTTGCCCATATTTTACAAAAAGGATGGAGTTTTGTCAAATAGTTCACATAATTTTGTGAGCAGGTAACGTTATGTAAAAATTATACGGCAGAAGTTTTGCTGTACAGCTCTCCCAAAAATAATTTGCAGGGCTGTTGTATTCGTGCTATACTGGTAGAATCCCCTCCAAAGGAGCCTCGCCTATGATCACTGTTGCCATCGTAAGTCCATTTCGTTTCCAGGAAACCATTCAAAAGGTCATTACGGACCATGACTTTGACTGTTCCTTCCGCTCCTATACCTACGACAGTCTGGCAGATATCGACGGCATCTACGCCGACTGCAACGCAGACAGCGGTAATCAAGGCATCAAGCAGATGAATTGTACCCGAAAGATAATCCGCATTATAAATGTCAGCACTGATATCCTTAATCAGTCCAGCATCAATACATTCTTTCACCTGCGGCATCCGGATGTACCGTTGAATCGGTTGTACCTGGACTTTCTGACACCGCAGAACAGCTACCTGAACATTCAGGATTATCTGCCTGCGGACCAGCTGCCCTATTTCTTTGAGGCAGACACCTATGACTATGCGCACATCACCCAGCGGGGGAATGAACTGTGGCAGGCCGGAAAAATCGACTATGTGGTCAGCCGCAGCATCAATAACCTGCAGCAATGGGAAAAGCTGGGCATCCCCTATGAACCGGTCAATCCTACGGAACAGATGGTCCGCGGCGCAATCACGGAGGCGGTCAACCGGGAGCGGCTGAAAAGCCTGCACGACAGCAGCGTGGTTACCGCCATCATTCATCTGCCCGGGGAAGATGGTCTTTCCGAGCAGGAGCGGGAATATCGGACAGCCACCCTCTACAAATTTCTGGTGGATTTCCGAAAGGAACATGCTCTTTCCTTCCGCATTGACCACGGCTTTGACCGTTTCACCGCCCATGCCACCCTGCCCAGCGAGGAATGCCGGGCGCTGAACCTGCAAAAGCTCATGGGCATTCTGCGCAAGGAATTGCCCTTTCCCTTCTCCGCAGGCTTCGGCATCCATCCCAGC
>OQVT01003476.1_pt1 | contig 10115 bp, 5 predicted proteins | sample 1691561 | NCBI WGS metagenome assembly OQVT01 (sample SAMN03418260, study PRJEB22391) | human gut metagenome | biome: human-gut; feature: organic feature; material: feces | host: Homo sapiens | place: Tanzania | collected 2013-01
AATCGCTGAGTTTTCTTTATGAAAACTCAGCGTTGCAGAGGGTGCTAAGGAAAATCACTCTAACTGGTTCTAAGGGGGCAATTTGGATTTTGCACGAACTCTTCGTGTGGATTCTATTGCCGGCCCTCCGGGGCTTTTCTGCATCGTAGGCATGATGAGGCCGAAGAACTCCCATCATGCCTGCTTTTGCGATCGATTTTACAGGCATGGTGTCCATAAATCGGGGTCAACATGCCTACGGTTCAGCTGGAAAAAGGTCCATTTCCGTAGGCATGATGGCGTTTTAAAGCGCTTACCATGACTGCGAAGGGAATTTTCGAGAGTTTTCACGGCAGGCACGATGGCAGTTATATGCGCTCATTATGCCTGCCGTATACGGCTGAGCAGCTTCGGTCAGTCAAAAGGACCTCCGACTTGCGGAGGCCCTCTTGTATGCAATCACGAAATTTTAAAGCGGATTTCCCGGTGAAATGGCGTCTCCGGTGTGGTGAGCGTCATCCGTTCCGGCAGAAGATTACTGACGTCCGGGATGTCCTGCGCTTCGAGTGCGATGTGTGATCCGGGGGTCGGGAGGAAGCCACCGGAGTAGAGGACGAGGGCTGTGGCATCGGTCATCATGGTCATCTGATGTCCAGAAACCGGATCCCGCAGCGTGCACGCTTTCTTCAGCGGCTCTTCATGGCGGACGCCTCGCAGATGTCGTCGCAGGTCTGCACGCGTGAGGACATAGGCATTATTGAAGCCACGCCCGGTCTGGAACTGTTCGGTCGACGTGCGGTCCCGCAGAATCTCGGAATCGAGCATATGCTGCAGCGTGACCGGCACGCGGAAGTCGAAGGGGGTTCCAGCGACCGGAATCAGATCGGCAGGCAGGCTCGCGGCATCGTTCAGTACCACATTATTCGCAGCAATCTCGAGTTCCTGCCGGAGCCCTGCGCCGACTTCCGGCTCCCACTCCGTACCGGCGAGGTTCCAGTAGGTATGATTTGACAGATTCACATAGGTCGGCTGGTCACTTTCGGCACGATACTCAATTCGGATCCAGCTCGTATCCTCGATGATATAGCGTACATGATAGCGACGATTACCGGGGAATCCGTCGAGTCCGTCCGGCTGTGTCGCAGTGAAGCCGATCTTCACATAGTCCGGGGCTTCCTCCAGCTCTTCGACAGCCCAGTCTGTAAACGAAAGATTATGCTTCCCCCCGTGCAGCTGATTCTGCCCGTCATTCGGTGCGAGCGAATGCTTCCGACCGCAGATGTCGAGTGCGCCGCCGCGGATACGCCCCGCGTTCGGTGCGAGTGTGCGCCCTGCATAGGAACCGGATGCGCATAGTGCGTCCTCGCTCGGATAGGAGAGAACGATGGATCGCCACCCTCGTTCATCGCGGAGAGCAATATTTTGAATTGCTGCTCCGAAAGTGGACAGCTCGACCATCATGCTGCTACTTGTGATACTCCGGTAACGTTTCCGAAACTCGTTTTCGCTATCCGCCAAAATTTCAAATCTCATCTGATACTCCACCTTATGTTTGTTGAAAATCCTAGATGATGCATCGATTTTTCAACACCGTTTTGTTCGTTTTGAATGCAGGAAACATACAAATCTCTGCAGGATTCATAAAAGCGAAAATCGCGCAGGCTTGTTCATTCTTTCATACAATCTCAGTATATCCATAACGGAGTGAATTGACACTGCTATACTGTATGAGAGCAAGATTTCAAAACTAATCCGCAATTCGCAACAATGATTTTTGGTATCGGCTGTTTTACAATGAACACAGTTGAACGAACGTAACGAATGAAACAGACGATCCGAAGCCTGTCCCGACCGCATAAAGAGGCAGGTGCAGGAGTCGTCCGACGCCAGAAATAACGAAAGGAGCGACTACATGGAACATGTTCTGGAATTCCAGCATATTTCCAAATATTTCCCCGGTGTGAAGGCACTGGACGATATTTGCTTCAAAGCGTATTCCGGCGAGGTACTTGCATTTCTCGGAGAGAATGGTGCCGGTAAATCCACACTTCTGAAGACACTGAACGGTGATTATCAGCCGACGTCCGGAAAGTATTTACTGGATGGTGCAGAGAAGCACTTTAAAACGCCACACGAAGCCATCGAGGAAGGCATCTCGATTATTTATCAGGAACGACAGATCCTTCTGGAGCTGTCCGTTGCAGAGAATATTTACCTCGGCAGAATGCCGGTCAATAAATTCGGTATCATCGATACCGTAAAAGCGAACAGCATGGCGCAGAAGATCATCGAGGACTTCGGACTGCCGATTCGACCGGAAACGAAGGTCAAGGATCTTAGTATCGCGTACCAGCAGATGGTCGAGATCATGAAGGCGTATTCGAGAGAGAATCTGAAGGTCATCGCCTTCGATGAGCCGACCGCATCCCTGTCGGATTCGGAAATCGACGCACTGTTTAAGATCATCCGGAAGCTGAAGTCAGAAGATAAGATCATCATTTATGTATCCCATCGTATGGATGAGATCGAGGAAATCACCGATAAGGTGGCGATCTTCAAGGATGGCCATTATGTCGATACGGTCGTGACGAAGGAAACGCCACAGGCCCAGATGATCAAGATGATGGTCGGGCGTGATCTCGGAGATATCTACAGCAGCCTCGATCGTGATAAGGAGATCGGTGAGGTGCTGCTCGAAGTAAAGGACGTATCGTCTGACTACGTGAAACCGACGGCCTTCACCCTCAGAAAGGGCGAAGTTCTCGGCTTCTCCGGACTCGTCGGCGCCGGTCGAACCGAGCTGATGAGAGCCATCATCGGTGCAGACCACATGAAGGGTGGCGAGGTATACCTCGAAGGAAAGAAGCTCAGTATCCACTCCCCGCATGACGCGATGGAGCAGGGCATCGTCCTTGTTCCGGAGGATCGAAAGCTGCAGGGTATCATCGCAAACTTCTCCGTCGCAGAGAATATCAATATCTCCATGCTGGACCAGCACTCGAACCGCTTCGGTTTCCTCGATCCGAAGAAGGATGAGGAAACGGCAACTGCCGGCATCCGGGACTTCCGTATCAAAACACCATCGCCGGATAAGAAGATCGTCGAGCTTTCAGGTGGTAATCAGCAGAAAGCCATCGTCGCCCGATGGATCAGCACGAAACCGAAGGTGCTCATTCTGGATGAGCCGACGAAGGGCATCGATGTCGGTGCGAAGTCGGAGTTTTACAACATGATCTGTGCATTTGCGAAGCAGGGACTCGGCGTGATCCTGATTTCCTCGGAGCTTCCGGAGGTCATCGGACTGTCCGATCGGATCATCGTTATGAAGGGGAGACAGATTTCCGGTGAGATCATGCGTGAGGAGGCGAGTGAAACGAAGCTCCTGAGCCTTGCGATGATCGGGAAGGTGGAAGAGAAATGAAAAAATTAAAAATTGATGGCGATAAGCTCGTCCTGATGGCAGCCATCGTCGCCGTATTCGTATTATTTACATCACTGAACAGAAACTTCTTGTCCGTGACGAACCTGATCAACATCCTGATCGCAGCCTCCCTCGTCGGACTGGTTGCGATCGGACATACCTATCTCATCATCGCCGGACAGAACGATCTGTCCCCGGGATCACTGGCTGCGTTCTCTGGTGTCCTCGCAGCGACGCTGGTCGGCATGGGTGTTCCGTTCATCGTGACCTGTGTGATCACGATCCTGGCCGGTATGGCGGTGGGATTATGCAACGCCTTCATGGTCAATAAAATCAAGCTCGAGGCCTTCATCGCCACCCTCGTTACGCAGTCGGTGATTCGAGGCTTCGCGTATATTCTCTGCGGCGGTAAACCGGTCGCTATCGCGAATCCGACCTTCCTGCTGATTGGAAAGCTTCGTATCCTGAACATCCCGATTTCCGTTTGGATCATGCTGATCTGCATCATCATCTTCGGCATCATCCTCGCGAAGACGAAGTTCGGTCGTTCCATCTACGCGATCGGCGGTTCCCAGGAAGCCGCCCGTCTCGCCGGTCTGAATCCGCAGAAGATCGTCACGAAGTCCTTCGTCATGATGGGCGCGCTCTGTGCCATCGGCGGTATTATTTTCTCAGCCCGTATGAACTCCGGTCAGCCGGCAGCGAACGTCAACCTCGAGTTTGACGCCATCACGGCGGTTATCCTCGGTGGTGTCTCCTTCGTCGGCGGCGTCGGCGACATGGGCGGTACCTTCCTTGGTATCATCCTGATCCAGGCCTTCAACACCGGCCTCACGATGGTCAATGTACCATCCTTCTGGCAGTACGTTGCAAAGGGCGGCCTCCTGCTGTTCGCGCTGACGACCGACTACATCCGTAAGCAGCGTCGTGAGAAGGAGCTTCTGGAGCTATCCATGAAGAACCTCTGATCGATTCCCATTGAATTTGTGCTCTGTGTCCTGTAGAAGTTGCGGACGGCAGCACTTCAGCGTCAGTGAAGCTTTCAAACATCGTATATTCACATCTGTATACGCCGGGATGTTTGTCGACGACGTCCCGTGCATTATAAAAACATGAAAATCATGGGTGCTCCGGCACCCTGTAAGGAGGAAAACATGAAAAAAACAAATCTCAAGAAGCTCGTATCCCTTGGTATGGCCGTAGCCATGGTCGGTTCACTGGCAGCCTGCTCCGTAGAGGGCAGCTCCACGACGGCGACAACGGCAGCTGCAAAGGCAGAGACCACAGCTGCAGCGGCAGCAGATACAGCGGCTGCAGAAGAGAAGAAGGAAGGCAGCAGTGAGGCCGGCGTCGTATACGGTATTTATAAGGCCGGTGATCAGACCTGGTTCATCGATGAGGGGAATGCGGCGAAGGCAGCAGTCGAAGCGAAGGGCGATACCTTCACCTATGTCGATGCGAAGATGAGCCCGGAGGAGTACCTGAAGGCCATCGATAACGCAATCGCAAACAACGCGAAGGGCATCGTCACCTGTATTCCGGATCAGACCATGTCTCAGGCTGCGGTGGATAAGGCAACTGAGGCAGGCATTCCGATCGTTGCAGCCGATGATGCACTCCAGGATACGGCTGGTAACAAGATCGCTCCGTGGGTAGGTATCAATGCGTATGTCATCGGTCAGGCAAACGGTGCATGGCTTGCAGACTATGCAAAAACAAACGATCTCGTAGGTAAGGATGACGTTGCGCTCCTGATCCTCACGATGGATACCGTATCCTCCTGCGTGCCGAGAGCAGAGGGTGAGTATGATCAGTTCGTGGCAGACTGCCCGGATTTCGATACAGCGAAGATCTACAAGGCAGATTATGATGGAACAACCGATAAGGGTAACACTGCGGCGACCTCCATCATCACCGCTCATCCGGAGGTCAAGACCTGGCTTGTAACCGGTGCGAACGAAGAGGGAACCATCGGTGCCTGCCGTGCCCTCGAGTCTGCCGGCCTCGATAAGGATGCTTGCGTTGTCGGTCTCGGCGGCTATATGGCGAAGGACGAGTGGAACAATAAGGGTGCAGATGGTACCTGCATGAAGGCCGCTGCGTACTTCTCATCCCTTTCCGTAGGTGAGGGTTCGGTCAATGTTCTTTACCAGATCATCGATGGCCAGACACCGGATATGGAGACTGCGGTAGACGCTGTTATCGTAACACCGGAGAACTACAAGGACGAGATGGGTAAGGATGCAGAGTAATCTGAGATTCAGCTCCTGAATAAAGGGGATCACCGTATGATCGGTGATCCCCTTTTTGGAAATTCATAATCACAGCTCTTCGGTCGAGATCGTTCAGATCCCGGAAGCGTCGCGTCTGAAGCAGCGATCGAAGTGGCAGCAGATGCCTACGTTGTCGTGTGATGCGTCACTCCTGAATCCAGCGCTCGGAGCTTACGTTTTTTCTGTACTGCGATGGTGTGAGACCGGTCGCCTTTTTAAAGGTGGTGCAGAAGCTCGATTCCGAGGAAAAGCCGCAGGAGTAGCAGATATCCTTCTGACTGAGCCGGGCGGACTGCAGGAAGTACTTTGCGGCGTTGACGCGTGCCTGGATCACATACTCATGCGGAGAGTAGCCGGTTTCCTTTTTGAAGAGACGGCTGAAGTAGAACGGGCTCAGAGACGCCTGGCGTGCGAGCTGCTCGAGCGAGAGCTCCTCCTGTAGATGATCGGTGATATAGGCGATGGTGTCGTCAATGATGCCACTGGAGCTCACATCGGCACTGTCCTGGTTCCGGGCAAGCAGCAGCTCGGTGAGGACATTCACGATGTAATTGTTCAGCAGCGGGTCCCGGATGGCGAGCGCATCGCGAAAGCAGAGATAAAGCTTATGAAGATACTTTTCGAAGCGATAGCTGTCCTTCAGGGTGATCACCGGACCGCTCTGCTGTGTGATCGCTTCATAGTAGCCGCGGGCATTCGTACCGTCGAAGTGAATCCACTCGACTTCGCAGCCGTGGTCGGTGCCGTAGGCGTGGGGCTGATAGCAGTCGAGGAAGACGACATTGCCCGCATAGGCGGTGCGGATCTGTCCGCCGGTTTCGACGAGACACTGCCCGCGCTTAATATACATAAGAAGAAAGCTGTCAAAGGACTGGCGGCGGATACGGTAGCCCGGCATGTAGTGGAAGTTTCCGACGATCATCGGATAGAGGAAGAGCTTCTGCGCGAGGGCACCGGCGGTATAGACGTAGAAGTCGGAGCCGGACTGAATGTACTTTTCGGTAGATAACATAGTGAACCTTTCCTGTATGCACGGAGCGGTGCATACACGCTGTCGACGGGAGCCTTCCGACGGTGAAACCGGGTGACGGAAGCAGCGATGTGCAGAAGGCAAGATTTTAAAATGAAACGGCAAGCCACTCGAATGATTTACACGTCATAACACTATATATTATAGGCAAGAAATGAAAAATGTAAATGCTGCTGCCGGAGATTCCGGGCGTTCAACCAGTGGCGTTTCATGGATCATATCGTATGGGATGCGACAGCGCATACATACAGTTCTATACATCCATAGATAAAGAAACAGACAGGATGAGAACGCAGGTACAGCGATCGCGCAGAAACCTGCCAGAAGGAATCAGGAGGCAGAAATGTCAGAAGTAAAGATTTGGGAAGCCGTCGAGATGATCCCGACCTATGGGGTCGGCCAGCCGGATAAGAATCCGATGTTCCTGGAGAAGCGTGTCTACCAGGGAAGCTCCGGACGCATCTATCCGTACCCGACGATCGAAAAAATATATGATGAAAAGAAGGATCAGCCGTATCATGCGGTCTGGCTCGAGAATGAGTATCTGAAGGTGATGATCCTGCCGGAGCTCGGCGGTCGGATCCAGCGTGCCTACGATAAGACGAACGACTACGATTTCGTCTACTACAATCATGTGATCAAGCCGGCCCTCGTCGGCCTCTGCGGACCGTGGATCAGCGGCGGTATCGAGTTCAACTGGCCGCAGCATCACCGTCCGACGACCTTCAGTCCGGTGGACTACATGCTGATCGAGAACCCGGATGGTTCGAAGACCTGCCGGATCTCCGACACCGATCAGATGTACGGTACCCGCGGGGAGGCGAGCTTCACCCTCTATCCGGGCAAGGCCTACATCGAGATCAAGGGCCAGCTTTACAACCGGACCTCCGAGCCGCAGACCTTCCTCTGGTGGGCGAATCCGGCCGTTCCGGTCAATGACCACACGCAGTCGATCTTCCCGCCGGATGTGCATGCCGTGATGGATCATGGAAAGCGCGACGTTTCCCGCTTCCCGATCGCGACCGGTGTCTACTATAAGCATGATTACAGTGAGGGCGTCGACATTTCCCGCTATAAGAACATCCCGGTGCCGACCTCGTACATGGCGGAGAAATCCGATTTCAATTTCGTCGGCGGCTATGATTATCAGGTCGGAGCTGGCCTCCTGCATATCGCAGACCATCACGTTTCGCCTGGAAAGAAGCAGTGGACCTGGGGCTGTGGCGATTTCGGAAAGGCCTGGGATCGGAACCTCACCGACAGTGACGGCCCGTACATCGAGCTGATGTGCGGTGTGTATACCGATAACCAGCCGGATTTCACCTGGCTCAAGCCGATGGAGGAGAAGACCTTCACGCAGTACTTCATGCCATATAAGGGCGTCGGTTACATCAAGAACGCATCGAAGGAAGCGGCCATCAACCTGGAGTGCACCGACGAGGGCATCCACCTCATCGCCTATGGTACCGCGGAGTATCCGAATGCAGAATTCCGTCTCACGGAGGGCGACACCGTCCTGCTCGATGAGTTCGCTCACTTGAGCCCGGTCAATGTCTACGAGAAGACACTGAAGCTGCAGGTCGAGGATGAAACGAAGCTCTGTTTCGCGGTGCTGGCCGAGGGACGGGAGCTGATCCGTTACACACCACTGAAAAAGGAAATTCCGGATCTGCCGAAGCCGGCGGAGGCGGCGAAGGATCCGTCCGAAATCATGACCACCGAGGAGCTTTACCTCACGGGGCTTCATATCGAGCAGTACCGTCATGCGACCTACCGTCCGGATCCATACTATCTGGAAGGCTTAAAGCGTGACGCCGGCGACATTCGCCTCAACACGGCCTACGGTACACTGCTGCTGCGGCGTGGTCAGTTTAAGGAGGCGGAGACGTACTTCCGTACCGCGATCAAGCGTGCGACCTGGAAGAACCCGAACCCGTATAATTCGGAGCCATATTACCAGCTAGGTCTCACGCTACTGTATCAGGGCCGCGAGGACGAGGCCTTCGACGCCTTCTTCAAGGCCAGCTGGACCAGCGAACAGCAGGAGAGCAGCTTCTACTATCTGGCGGCGATTGAAACACGGCGCGAAAACTTCGAGAGTGCACTCGAGCTCATCGAGAAGGCGCTCGTGAAGAATGCGCATAACGTGAAGGCCCGTGGCTTACGGACCTGCATCCTTCGGAAACTCGGTCGGATCGCTGAGGCACTCGGCAGTATCCCGGAGAACCTGAAGGTGGATCCGTTTGACTACGTTTCGCGGCTGGAACTTGCTACGCTGCTGAAGGAGGCCGAAGATGCATCTGGAGATTTCCTCCACCCGCTGATGAAGGGCATGAGCGTAGAGGAAGTACGGAAGGCACTTCGCTCCATGGCCTGTGCAGCGGCTTCCGTAGATGCCGGCATAGAGAAGATCGAGGTCCACGATGCTGAGAGTGCGATCGCGACGGTGAAGACACTGACCCGCGACTTCCACGAGAATTATCTGACGATCGCCCGCGACTACCTCGAGTTCGGTGCCTGTGAGGAAGCATTGGCCGCCCTCCGGCTCTGCGACGAAGACTGGGCGATGCTCGACTACTATGCAGGCTATGCACATGCGCTGACCGGCGACGAAGCGGCGGCGAAGGCAGGCTTCGAAAAGGCGGCAGCAGCGTCCACTGACTATGTGTTCCCGAATAAGCTCGAGGATATCCTGGTGCTTGAGAAGGCCATCGCACTGAATCCGTCAGACAGTCATGCATACTACTACCTTGGAAACCTGTACTATGACAAGATGATCTACGAGGAGGCCATCGCCGACTGGGAGCGGGCGGCGGAGCTCTGTCCGGAGCTTGCGACAGTATGGCGGAACCTGTCGCTCGCCTACTACAACAAGCAGGACGACCCGGTGAAGGCAAAGATGGCGATGGATCGTGCGTATGCATTGAACCCGACGGACCCGCGCATCTTCCTCGAGCATGATCAGCTCGAGAAGAAGCTCGATACACCGACTGCGGTACGACTTCAGCATTATGAGGCCAATGTTTCGGTATTTACACAACGGGATGACCTGATGGTCGAGTATGCGACACTGCTGAATCTCAGCGGAAAGTTCCAGGAGGCCCTTGATTTTATCATGGCGAACCGCTTCCATGCGTGGGAGGGCGGCGAAGGTAAGATCACGACGCAGTATACCTACGCGCTGATCGGCCTCGCACTCGGGGAGATGAAGCAGCAGCACTGGGCAGCCGCGCAGGAGCTTCTCCTTCGGACACGGAACTATCCGGAGAACCTCGGCGAGGGCAAGCTCGAGGGCACGAAGGATAACCATGTAAACTATTACCTCGGACTCTGCGCGGAGGCGCTCGGTGATGAGGCAGCCGCGAAGGCGTACTTCACGACCGCGACCATCGGTACAGATCAGCCATCTTGC